>OGZF01000007.1_pt1 | contig 213623 bp, 163 predicted proteins | sample 1576771 | NCBI WGS metagenome assembly OGZF01 (sample SAMEA3541536, study PRJEB24748) | human gut metagenome | biome: human gut; feature: human-associated habitat; material: faeces | place: China | collected 2012
GTCCTACAAGGTGGAAGTTACCCTTACAAAGTGGAATTAACTTTTACAAGTGACGAGTTCATGTTACAGCCGTTTGCCGCAACAGATAGAAATCTTACCAGCGTTTCCCCGTTCTGTCAACAGCTTTTTAAAACTTTTTTTGCCGGGCATAAACGTAAGGTTACTGTCTACAGATTCTCCTGCAGGCATGGAAGCTGCATCCGGAAAACTACGAATGAACTGGAACAACACAGAAAAACGTCCGCAAAAAGTGGGATTACTACCAGCTTCCTGCAGACGTTTTCTACTATGGCAGCGATTCCGGATATCCTTCCGGCAAGCTGCTGCTTTAATGGTTCATATTTCTCTTAATGACCTTCAGACGCGTAAACTCCTCACGTTCTTTTTCTTCGAGGGCGTTGCTGATATCCTTTACGAGAATCGTATAAGATGGAATCGTTATATTTTTCAGGGCGTTTGCACGCTTTTGCGTCTTGCGGATATTCATTGCAAGACGGTAGGCGGAGTTTTCCACCATGGAGAGGCGGACGGTCAGCTCCTTCACCTTTAAAAAGCTTTCCCGGGCAGCATCCACCGACTCACTGGAATTATAAAAGCCGTAATAGGGGATTTTTTTCTCCTCCTCGCAGCTTACCAGCGGGATCTCTGTGCCCATGATGCTTCTGGTTTTGATACGCACAGAATCCTCTGCAGGAATCGACTTTGCAATTTCCTGCACAGAATGAATGCCCACCTCTATATTTGCCTGCTGAAGCGCCTGGTATGCCTCCGTAAACGTAGCGTCAATCTCTGATTGGATCGTTTTCGCCTCTTCGATCAGATTCATCAGCTCCCGGATCAGGATATTCCGTTTTTTATCCATCAGCTCATAGCCCTGCTTTGCAAGCGTCAGGGAGTTTTTCGCCAGCATCAGGTTACCTTTTGTGGGAAATGCGTTTGTATTCATAGATAACGCTCCTTATTCCAGTACACGACCCTGTTTGTCATAATACTCGTCCAGGATCTTTGTATCCACACGATCCAGTTCTTCTCTGGGCAGCATGCGCAAAAGGCTCCAGCCGATCTCCAGGGTATCGATAATGGTTCTGTTTTCATCCTCCCGCTGACCGACGAAGTATTTCTCGAACTTTTTACCGAATGCCAGGTATTTTTTATCCAGCGCAGACAACTCATCTTCACCGATAACGCTCGCCAGTGCTCTCGCATCGCCCACCTTTGCGTAGGAAGAAAACAGCTGGTTTGCGACAGCCTGATGATCCGCTCTGGTATAGCCCTCACCGATACCATCCTTCATCAGACGGGACAGGCTGGGCAGGACATTGACCGGAGGATATACCCCCTGTCCATGCAGCGCACGATCCAAAACGATCTGTCCTTCTGTAATATAACCGGTCAGGTCGGGGATCGGGTGTGTGATATCATCATTGGGCATGGTCAGAATCGGAATCTGCGTTACGGAACCGTCGATTCCTTCTACAATACCCGCACGTTCATAAATCGTCGCCAGCTCGGAATACAGATAACCCGGATACCCTTTTCTGGACGGGATTTCACCCTTACTCGAAGAAACCTCACGCATCGCCTCTGCAAAGGAGGTCATATCCGTCAGGATAACAAGGATGTGCATATGCTTCTCAAATGCCAGATATTCTGCTACCGTCAGTGCTACCTTGGGTGTGATCAGACGTTCTACAACCGGGTCATTTGCCAGGTTCAGGAACATGACAACGTGATCGGATACCCCGCTTTCTGCAAAGGTATGGCGGAAATATTCTGCAACATCATATTTTACACCCATAGCAGCAAATACAACCGCGAATTTCTCATCGGAGTTATCCCCCAGAGATGCCTGACGCACGATCTGTGCAGCCAGCTGGTCATGGGGCAGACCGTTTCCGGAGAAAATCGGCAGCTTCTGTCCGCGGATCAGGGTCGTCAAACCGTCAATCGCAGAAATACCGGTACGGATATAGTTACGGGGATATTCTCTGGATACCGGATTTAACGGTTTTCCGTTTACATCTGCATATTTTTCTGCTGCAACTTCACCAAGATTGTCGATCGGGGCACCGATACCGTTAAAGGTTCTGCCAAGGAGCTGATCCGTCAGCCCGATTTCCATCGGATGTCCGGTCAGTCTGGTATGGGTATTTTTTAAGGAAAGGTTATCTGTGCCTTCAAACACCTGTACAACTGCCTTGTCCTCGTTGATCTCTACGATACGGCCAAGCTTTTTTTCCTTACCGTCTGCAACGATCTCCACGATCTCATCATAAGCCGCGCCCTTGACACCCTCCAGCACGACGAAGGGGCCGTTGACACTGTTTAATCCCAAATATTCAATTGCCATCGTTTTTCCCCTCCATTATGCATTGCGTGCAATCACGTCGTCATAGAACTTGTCGATTGCCTTTTTGTAATCATCAAATTTGTCCAGCCGGTCATTTTCCACATCGTATTTAATGGAAATTACCCGGTCAAAAATTTTATCTTCTTTCAGCACGGACATGGGCATCCCCATGGATACCAGTGCTTTGGATTTCTCGTAAAGATACAGGATTGTCTCCATCATCTTCTGCTGCTTTGCAAGAGGCACAGACGTATCCTGCGGATGGAATGCGTTCTGCTGCAAAAAGCCCAGACGGATAACTCTGGCGATTTCCAGAGTCAGCTTCTGATCATCCGGCAGAACATCGCTGCCGATCAGCTTTACGATCTCCATCAGACTGCTTTCCTGGTTCAGGATCGCTACCATCTGATTTCTATCATCAATAAAATCAGAGCCTACATTATCTGCATACCAGCTCGCCAGATCGGGCAGGTATTCGCTGTAGCTGGTCAGCCAGTTGATTGCAGGGAAATGACGGGAATATGCCAGGTTTTTATCCAGTCCCCAGAAGCAGCGGACGAAACGCTTCGTATTCTGGGTAACGGGCTCGGAAAAATCGCCGCCCTGCGGAGATACCGCACCGATGATCGTAACACTTCCTTCAGTTCCATTTAAGTTTTCTACCATACCGGCTCTTTCATAGAACGCAGACAAACGGCTCGCCAGATATGCCGGGAAGCCTTCCTCTGCCGGCATTTCTTCCAGACGTCCGGACAGCTCACGCAGTGCCTCTGCCCAACGGGAGGTGGAATCTGCCATGATCGCTACATGGTAGCCCATATCACGATAATACTCTGCCAGTGTCAGACCGGTGTAAATGCTCGCCTCACGGGCAGCCACCGGCATGTTGGAGGTATTGGCGATCAGAACGGTACGGTCCATCATGGGATTTCCGGACTTGGGGTCGATCAGCTTGGAGAAATCCTCCAGAACCTCCGTCATCTCGTTTCCTCGCTCACCGCAGCCGATATAAACGATCAGATCTGCATCAGACCATTTTGCGATTGCGTGCTGAGTCATGGTCTTACCGGTACCGAAACCGCCGGGGATCGCCGCTGTGCCGCCCTTTGCGATAGGGAACAGGGTATCCAGGATACGCTGTCCGGTTACAAGCGGGCGGGATGCCGGATGTCGTTTCTGATTCGGTCTGGGAATACGGATCGGCCATTTCTGGGTCATGGTCAGCTCTTTTACACTGTCATCCTTTAACAGCAGAGTTACGATCGTATCGTTGATCGTATACTCACCGTCCGGAACAACTGTTTCCACAATACCCTCCACGTCGGGAGGCACCATTACCTTATGCACAATGGCGGGAGTTTCCGGTACCTCTGCAATAATCGTACCGCCGGACACTCTGTCTCCGGGCTTTACACACAGCTTCGTCTGCCATTTCTTGTGAGTATCCAGAGAATCCATAGAGAAGCCTCTGTCGATATATTTACCGGATTTTTTCTCAATTTCGGCAAGGGGGCGCTCAATACCATCAAAGATATTGGACACGATGCCGGGTGCCAGGGTAACAGAAAGTGTTGCGCCCGTCGGATACAACAGCTCTCCGGGCTTTAAGCCGGAGGTCTCTTCAAATACCTGAATCGTCGCCAGCTCCGGAGAAAGACGGATCACTTCGCCGACCAGCTTTTCTTTGCCGACGTATACCATCTCGCTCATCTTTAAATCTGTCTTACCTTTGACAGTGACCAGCGGGCCATTGATCCCATAAATGCTTAACGAGTTTTCCATCTAAGGCTCGCCTCCTTTCCATCAAAAGCTTCCTTCAGTTTCGTATCAAAAGACTGGTCGATCAGTATGCCGCGTTTGGAAATTACCGCACGCACGCCTCCGCCAAAGCTGTATTCGCTCACGGTAACGGCTACATTTGCGCCGGCAGAGATCGCGCTCTTATGGCAAATATCCTCCGGATCGATATAAACGGTCACGTCGTCTCCATCTGCAAATTTCACAATTTCACGCGCCTGATTTACCAGATAGGTTTCATATGCGCTGGTCGCCATATAGCGTTCCAGCTTTCCCTTTACTTCGGAAGAAAGCTTTTCATCCAGCTCACGCAGGAGCTTTCCGGTCTGTTCCCGGATCGTGATCTGTTCTGCTGCCAAATCTGCGTTCATCTGCTTCTTTAAGCTTTCTTCTTTTAACTTCAGTGCAAGCTCGGATTTGCGCAGGGCCGTCTCTTTGTAATCCTCATAGACCTTTTCCAGTCCCTGCTCATATTCTTGCATCTGTTTGGCATTTTCTGCATTGACCTTTTCTGTGGTCACATCCATAAAATGCTGCAGCTTTTCGTCTATTGTCATGGTCTCCTCCGAAATATCTCCTAAAGGATGCTGCGCCTATGCAGCTCTTTTTCAGATATTGATTCCGATCGCTTCATTCACATAAGATGTGATGAAATCCGGTGCACGGCCTGTGCCGTGTCTGTCCGGGATTTCCACAATCAGCGGTAACTTCCGCTCCAACCTGATATGATCGATGATATCCGGAAATTCCTTTCCGAATTTTTCCGTCAAAAGCAGGATGCCGATTTCCTTATCGGCAAGCACCTTGTCGATTTCTGCCTTCAGCTCCTGTTTCTCGTGGACCACCGCACCTTCTACTCCTGCCAGCCGCATTCCTGTCCAGGTATCAATGTTGTCGCTGATCAGATACATTTTCATTAAAGCTTACCAATGATCATGAAGGCGATGATCAGACCATACAGGCAGACACCTTCGGCCAGACCTACAAAGATCAGGGACTTACCGAGGATAGAGGAATCTTCGCTGATTGCACCAAGTGCTGCGCTTGCTGCACTCGCTACGGCGATACCACCGCCGATACAGGACATGCCGATGGAAAGTGCGGCTGCAATATAACCAAGACCGGTTGCTGTGCTGCTTGCTGCAACTGCTGCAGTTTCAGCAGTCTCTGCTGCAAATGCGTTGCCGGAGAACATCATAACGCCGGTAAAAAGCATCAGTCCAAAGAACATTACGCCGTTTAATGCCAGGGTTGTTTTATATCTGTGCTTTGTCTGTTCCCCTTTTACAAATACACGGAACGGAACTGCGATACAAGCTACAAGTGCTGCGAATAATAAAACTTTTGTCATGACAAATGACCTCCTTAAATGTTTTCTTCCTTTGATAAATAGGGTTCAAATTTTCTGCCGTCCCCTTTGTAGAAGCGGCTGAAAAATTCATAATACTGTAAACGGAGTACCTGAATGCCTACGATCAGACCTTCCATACCCATTACAACCAGATTGCCGACGATCACAACGATCACGTTGGGCGCCTGTCCGTTTTCTGCGCCTGCCAGCATCATAACCACCTGCATCATCGCCGCATGGCTGACTGCAAATGCACCGATACGGACAAAGGACAGGGTGTTGGAAAAATAGCTTAAGCATACTTCAAATAATTCGAAGAAACCCTGCACCACGAACATCACCGGTCCGTTTTCATCCTGATACTTTTTCTTTTCCACAAGGGCACTGAGCGGCTCCTTGCAGACGATGACCAAAAGCGGTACTACAAACATTACAACCAAAACACCTGCTGCCGGAATGGTATGTCCGGTCATGAACAGCATGATGACTGCAACAACTGCACCGTAAAATACAAAGCCTGCAAGTCCGTTCGTATCAAACAGTGCTTCTCCGGGCCTTTTCTCCCTGAGGGAATTGATCATATGGAAGATCATCGTCAGAAGAATCAGTCCCATACCGATGGTGATCGTCACAACAAATACGGTATTGAGTGTTCCGATTACCGGCAGATTCGTCATTGCCTCCGTCGGGCGCAGCCACAGCGCCGGGATCCAGTCCTCAAAGCCAAATACACTGCCATAGAGGAGTCCGAAAATTGTAGAGAAGAATCCGCAGCTCGAAAGAACTGCTGCCAGGTTGATCTTTTTAAAATGGTACAATAAATATCCGCCGATCAACAGCACCAGACCCTGTCCCGCATCACCGAACATTGCACCGAAGATAATCGAATAGGACAACGCCACGAACAGTGTCGGGTCAAATTCCTGATAGTTCGGCAGGCCATACATCTGGATAAACATTTCGAACGGCTTGATCAGCTTCGGGTTTTTCAGACGAGTCGGAGGGATTGAAACTCTTCTGTCCGGATTTTCTTCCAGTGTACAGAAAATATCCGGATCCTCTTCCAGCTCCTTTTTCAGCAGATCTGCCTCCTTGTTTTCCATCCATCCACAGAGGATGAAGAAGGTTTCGTTTTTCGCCTTGGTAAATGCCGCCAGCTTGCGGACATCAAACAGCTTGGATTCATACGCAAGGGTCTTGCTTGCAGCAGAGATCGATTCAGACATCCCATTTAATTCTTTTGCAAGCTCTGCTCTCACTGCTGTGATCTGCTGCTCCAGGGCATCTGTTTTTTCCTTTAATTCCCGACAGGCCTCATCAACGGTACCCTCATAGGCATCCTCCAGATGAATCCGTTCAAAATGGAGAGAAGCATAAATCGCATCCACCTTTTTGGCTTCTGCCGCCGGAACGAAATAAACGCCCCAAACATAATCCTCCGTCTCCTTGCATTTTTCAAAAATCGTGCAGGCATCGTCGTATGCGTAGGTTTTTAAACGCTCATAGTAGCCGACTGGAAGTCTGCCGAAACGGAATCTTACTTCTTTAAAGTGAAGGATTCTGGAAATATCAAAATGCAGCTCCTGATAGGGGCTGACCGCATCCAGCAGTCCCCGCTCCTTTTTCAGTTCCTTTTCCAGTGCATCTGTCTTTCTGTCTGCCTTTTGAATTCTGTTCTGCACTTCAGTGATCCGTTCCATGGCTGTATCCACATCCATGTCTCTCACTGCCGTTGCTTTGCTTCCATAAAGTGCAGCAATCTCTGCTGCTCTTCCTGCTGCTTCCCGGTAAGGGTTCAACTCTGCGTTGGGTGTGATGTTGTTTAAATGCTTCAATTCGCCCATCGCATTTTCCAGCTGTATCTCATACCGGCAAAGATACTGCCTGGTTACTGTGTCGAGCTGATCCTTTGGCCCGATCACACTGATAAATTTCATTTTTTCAATCAATTTTGCCGCACCTTCCTTTATGCCAGGTATTCTCTGATTTTTTCAGCCGGCAAACCGTATCTGACGCATTCCATCGCCGTGATGATCCTGTGCACTTCCTGTTCTTTCCTATATAAATAGACTTCCAGGCATGCAGCTGAATAGGGGTTCTGTCTCATCAGCGCACGGTGTACGTTTTCCTGAATCATACTGCCGACCCGTTCCAGATTCGGTTTTTCCATTTCCTGCAGATATTTTCCATACCTGGTTTCTTTTGCGAAGTTCAACATTTCTTCTGTGCTCTCCGCCTCCGCCATTCGTTTGACCTGCTCCAGGTTCAGCCGGTAATGCACCGGAATGATCAGGGCATAGACATCTGCCGCTTTCATCCCGTAATAGCGTTTGGCACGGTAAATCCACTGCAGATTCAGGGTATCGATTGCAACACCCACCGATTCCAGCACTGCTTCCCGGTCTTCTTTTTTCAATTCTTTTCTGACACGTTTCCAGAGATCCCTGAAATAAAACATATCCAATGCAAATTCATAGTCAAACAGGGTTGTGGACCCGCTGCCTGCCACCTTACGCAGCACATCCCCGTAAGGAGTATCCGAAAGGACGCTGACCAGCGTCTCCATCGAATCTGCAGACGCTGCCTTCTTTAACGGAAATGCCGAATGCTTCGCAAAGGCTTCCTCATAATCGGAAACATCCGCAAGTGTCGGGCTGTCTGACAGGATCGCCTGTACAATGTTTTTTAAACAGGTGATTTCGTAGCGTCTGAAATACGTATCCAGAAAATTTCTCTGCTCCATGTTGGAAAACCGGTACAGCTTGGAAAAATCAGCGTAGAAGGAACGTTTGATCCTTCCCTCCGCCTGTCCTCTATGCATGGTGTTCTCATTTTCATTTCCGAGCACCTTCCCATAGGACGGCTTCTTTTTCAGCCATGCGACAACCTCAGGAACATTGCCAAGGGTGCTGATCTGGTCAAAATCCTCTTTGCTCAAAAGCGCACCGCTCATGGCCCGTACCTTCGTCGTCAGACCGCTGTAACGAAATAAACTCATCTGCTCACATCCTTAATCATGGACTGCAGAATTTCATCCGAAATCCTGTCGTGCTCTGTATCATACTTGTGCTGCATTCCGGCAAGCTGTTTTTTCGTTTCCTCCCGGAGTTTTTCCAGCGCGGCTGCCTTCTCGTGCTCCATGTTTGCTTCCAGTTCTTCGGTCTTCTGTTCTGTCTTTAACTCCAGCATACTGTCAAACTGTTTTTTCTTTTCTTCCATCTGAGCAGCGAGTTCCTTTTTCTGTGCATCCACCGCATCCTGCATCTGCTGTGCGGCGTCTTCCACAGCCACAAGCCTGTTTAAGACTTCTTCAATGGACTGCCCCATGTTCACATGCCTCCTTTTCTACTGTTTTGAGCATGTACGTTATAAATGCTTTTCAATTTGCTCCGTGCGTATTATACTAGATTTACCTTTTTTTTAAAAATATAAATCTGATATGTGTGTAATATCAAAAACGTATTACAGAATTGCTTTTATGTCTGCTTTTGAATAAAATCTGTGATTTTTTTCACGATCCCAGGAGGATTTTCTATGTCTGCAAGCTTTGATTACTACAGGACCTTTTATTATGTTGCCAAATATAAAAACTTCACGCGTGCTGCTACCATGCTGCTTTCCAGCCAGCCGTCCGTGACCCGGAGCATCCAGAACTTAGAAAGCGAGCTGGGCTGCCGCCTTTTTATCCGTTCCCGTCACGGCGTCACCCTGACTCCGGAGGGCGAGATGCTTTACCGATATGTTGCTCCCGCCTGTGAACGCATCCTGCGAGGCGAAGAGGAGCTCGGGCTTTCCCTCGGCCTGCACGGTGGAGCAGTCAGCGTCGGAGCAACCGAAACCGCTCTACACTGTCTGCTGTTGGATCGGCTGGCACTATTCCAGAAGGAGCATCCGGATGTCAAAATCCGCATCAGTAACGGAACCACTGCCCACATGCTTTCCGATTTAAAGGAAGGGCGAACCGACGTCGCTGTTGTTCCAACCCCTCTGCAGATTGAAAAGCCTTACAGCACAGTCCGGCTCCGTCCCGTTCGCAGCATTTTAGTCGGCGGCCCCCGTTTTTCCGCCCTCATGGATAAGCCCATCTCCCTGCAGGAGCTGATACAGTATCCTCTCGCCGGTCTGACGGAGGCAACCATGTCCCATCAGTTTTATGAGAACTTCTTTGCCGCCCACGGACTTCCCCTCAACTACGATATCGAACTTGCCAGCGCCGACCTGCTGCTGCCTGTTGTTGTCCATAATCTGGGGCTTGCGTTTATGCCGGAGGATCTGGCAGCGCAGGCACTTTCTGAAAAACGCATTATTTCGATTCCCCTTACAGAGGAAATTCCGAACCGCTACATCTGTCTCGTGCGGGATCCCAGCCGTCCTCTCGGTGCTGCCACACGCTGCCTGATCGACATGCTGCTGGCAGATCGGATCGGGTGAGGAAGCATAAGCTGCAGACCGGTTGGGGGATGGTTCCTGACGTATCGTCCCCGACCAGGCAGCGTAACCCGAAGCCTGCGGATATCTGTCCACTATAAAAGGGGAACAGTCCGTTTCCGGCGCAACTTGTGCCAAACGCTGTTCCCCTTTGAACATTTTTATTCAATTAGATCTGATTTTCCGAAGGAAAGAATCGGGGTAACTGTGAGGGTACGGAACAGTTACGAATCAGGAATATAAGAGATGATCCTGCCGTTCCAGACAGTCAATCATGCGTGCGATAAACTCCGCGTTTGTCGGACGGTTTCCACTTTCCCTGTCGTATCCAAACACCATGCGCTGCTGCCTGACATCTCCCTTTTCCCAGCTCGTATGAATGGCATGCCGGATTGCATGCTCTACTCTGCCGGCGCACGTCCTACATTCTTTTGCGATGGCTGGATATAGTCGTTTCGTTATGCCTTCCAGCTCTTCCCTGTCCTCAAGACCGATTCTCGCAGCTACCTTCAAATAGACAACGCCCTTCAGATTCGCCTTAAACCCGAGCTTTGTCAACAAATCGCCTGCCCTGTTTTCTACGGTTTTTGTTTTCCTTTCCTTTTCCATAAAGGGAAACGCCCTTGAAACAATGATCTGAAAATCCTGTTCCCTGCAAAGCATTTCCGTCAGTTGAAGAAGTTCCTGGCTGCCGCATTCCTGCGTTGATAATAAGATGCTGTTCATGCAATCTCCCTTCTGTCCATGCTATGGACATCCTCAAAATCACGAGCCCTTCGGCTCAATCCCCATGCAGCTTTATTCGTCATACAAAACTGCATATCTCATTATATAGAACTTTTTCCCCTCCGAAAAGAATTTGAAATACATCATTTTGCAATCTCCTGTCGACTTCAGGTGTATTTTGCGTCCCTTTTTTAGGTTTTTAGCACGATCTTAACATCATACACCAGTTCACCTGTCCTTTCCTGCAGTCTGATTTCCTGCTTGAACAGTGCCTGCTTGTATGTTACAATAAAAGATAATTGACGCATTATAATGTTTTACCGAAAGTACAAGATCAGAGAAAGGAATCCTGTTTCATGAAAAAAGCCTTTATCATCGGCGCGGGCCCTGCCGGCCTTACCGCGGCATACGAACTGTTAAAGCAGTCCGATGAGTACGAAGTAACTGTATTTGAAGAGAGTTTTCATATGGGCGGTATTTCCAAGACCGTCAACTATAAAGGAAACCGTATGGATATGGGCGGTCACCGCTTTTTCTCCAAGGTTCCGGAAGTAAATGCATGGTGGGAACAGATGCTTCCCATGCAGGGGGCTCCCGCAGCGGACGATATCATGCTGCAGCGCGACGTTCCGCTGGAAAAGGGCGGTCCTGATCCCCAGAAAGAAGACCGCGTTATGCTAAACCGAAACCGCGTGTCCCGTATTTATTTTGACCAGAAATTCTACGATTACCCGATTCAGTTAAAGCCTGAGCTTTTCATGAACATGGGTTTTCTCCAGACGATGCAGGTCGGCTTCAGCTATCTCGCGAGCCTGATCCACAAACGCCCGGAAAACTCCCTCGAGGATTTCTATATTAACCGTTTCGGCAAAAAGCTCTATTCCATGTTCTTTGAACACTACACCGAGAACCTCTGGGGACGTCATCCCAGGGATATCGATCCCAGCTGGGGTGCACAGCGCGTAAAGGGACTTTCCATTATTGCGATTTTAAAAGACATCCTCTGGAAAATCGTACCGACCAAAAAAGCACATCAGGTAGAAACCTCCCTGATCGAATCCTTCCGCTATCCCAAGCTCGGTCCCGGCGAGCTGTGGGACGTAACCGCTTCCGAAATCGAAAAGCTGGGCGGTAAAATCTTAAAGGGCTGCAAGGTTGTCGGTCTGGAAAAAGATGCAAACGACCACATCGTCGCTCTGACCTACGAGCAGGATGGCAAGAAGATCCGCGAAGAAGCTGACGTCTTCATTTCCTCCATGCCGATCCGCGATCTCGTCGGCGGTATGAACGACGTTCCGGAAAAAGAAGCCAAAATTGCGGCAGGACTTCCTTACCGTGATTACCGCACACTGGGTGTTCTGGTGCGCAAGCTCAATCTGAAAAACAAGACCAAGATCAAAACCGTCGGCAACATCGTTCCGGACAACTGGGTTTATGTCCATGACCGCAACGTACAGCTCGGCCGTTTCCAGATTTACAACAACTGGTCGCCTTACATGGTTGTCGATCTCGAGCATACCGTATGGATCGGTCTGGAATACTTCTGCAACGAAGGCGATAAGCTCTGGAATATGTCCGATCAGGAGTTTTCTGACTTTGCTGTGGACGAGATCATCAAAATGGGCATGATCGACAGCAAGGATGACGTGCTTGATACGCATTCCGAATCTGTTAAAAAAGCTTATCCCGCTTACTTCGACACCTACGAGGAAATCGATACTCTGATCCACTGGCTCAACGGCATCGACAACCTCTACTGTGTCGGCAGAAACGGTCAGCACCGTTACAACAACATCGACCATTCGATGTGCACCTCTTTCGAGGTCGTACACAACATCGTAAACGGTATCCGCGACCGCTCCAACATCTGGAACGTCAATACGGAAAAAGAATATCACGAAGCGAAAAACTGAGACAGAAACGAACAATAGAATGCACGCTCTGCGAGCATTCTATTGTCATGAATTACACGGCGAAAGAGAACCAGGCGCAAAGCGGTTTTCTTTCGCCGTTTCTGCGTCCTGCTAAAACCAAAACAGGCTGCAGCCTTTCTGACATAGTTTCCTGTCAGAGGCTGCAGCCTGTTTTTTCTTTTTAATTTCAGTGCAGTTCGTCCGTGTCATCCGCAAAGCTGCATCTTCGATGCGCTCTGCTGCTGCGCAGCTGTTTTTACGCATGAACCGACGTTTATTTCGCGTATTTGCCGTATCCTGCTTCTTTCATTGCTTCTTTCGCAATGTCCGTGCGCAGCTTCGTGTCAATAAAGTCACAGTGTTTACAGAACTCCCAGTTCTGTCTGCCGTCCTTTACTGCAGTACGCAGCCGTTTGTACAGGGCACTGTTCCATGCGTCCTTCAACGCGATATTGTTCAGGTTACCGAAATCCGTCACTTCAAAGTTATCGCAGCAACAGATACCCAGCTTGCCGTTGGGTGTGATCCACATATCGGTAAACGGCATCAGGCAGGTTTCTTTGATAATCTTGCTGGTCGCCTTTTTGTTCGGTGCGCTGCCTGCACGGTTGGTCAGGACTTCTTTCAGATAGCGCATCTGAATCAGGATATCAACATCCTTGAATTCATCCGGATGCGCATTGACATAATCGTAGATCTCCTGAATGTTGTCATGCAGCTTCATGTCCAGACAGTAGTTATTGATAATCAGCTGGTTGACATACGGAATGATCGATTTTACCTTATCGATGTCCAGGATCAGTCCATTCGTGGACATAAAGATAAAGCAGTCCGGCAGCTGTTTTCTTGCGTATTTGTGGAACTCTACGATTCTGGTATCCAGCCAGGGCTCATTGTTTCCGTACAGGGTCAGATGTCCCTTGTAGTTCCAGTCCCTTAACTGATCGATAATGCTGTAGTAAAGCTCCTCCGACATGCGGGCATAGGGACGCTTTTCTGCATTTTTGTTCGCCGTACAGAACTCGCAGGTCGAGTTGCAGCGATTGATTGTCTCCAGGTTTACTACATGCGGATGCGGAATTTCCGGTGCATTCAGAAAATAGTCGATATAGTCCTGCTGTACCTTTCCTCTGGTCGTAAACTGAAGCTTCAGGTAAAGTTCAGATGCCAGTCTGGGAAAATATTTTCTCGCGTTCCATCCAAATTTTCCAGCATAATTGCTGATTCTGATCGGCATTTTACATGTCCCCCTTATCCTTATCTGTCAGCACCGCTCTCTGCGGTCATTACTCACAATCATATCATGTATCAAATACTTTGTCAAATTTCGTACAGGTAAATTGTATACGGCGCGCTTTCGTTCGAATAAATCCCCCGCAGTGTGAAGCCCAACTCTTCTGCATTATCCAGCTCATAACGGGAAAAAAGATATTTTCCGCCCATTTTTACAAACTGTTCACTGTCTAAATATAAATGGTGATCCGACAGCACCTGATTGCGGTAAGGATTGTAAATACTCTCGCCGCTCCCGGCAAACAGGTAGGCCCGTGCGCCCCATTCCCCGTAATAGGTCTGCCATTGTGGCACTCTCTCATAGGCAGGCCAGATCAGCTTCGTAAATTCTTCCTTATAGCTCTGTGGGTAAAAACCGAGATAGCCGTCCAGCGTGGAAATCCCGCTGTATTCCAGCACAGCGGTGTTCAATCCGTAGCCGGCCGCATATTCTCCATCATAATTGATATCCGCCTTGATCTCCTCCATCAGGTCGGTGCTGTAGTATTCCCGGAAGTTCAACAGATTGACCTCTGTATGCTTCACTGCACGGTACGCCTGGTGATAACAGGTCCAGTAAAATTCATTGTAAACCGCAGGTGTGAGCAAAATTACAGCAGCTGCAATGCACGCTGCCAGATTTGCGATCCGTTTCCAGAAAAGCTTTCCGGTATCGTAGAGCGCTTTTAACGCCAGAAACAGCGCTACATACCATAAAAACGGATTGAAAAATACGGTTCGATTGAACTGGAAACCTTTTAATGGAGGCAGAAGCGTTTCAAACAATCCCCGGAAGTCCCCCTGAAAGTACAATCCATACACCAGACAATTGAACACGATCAGCAAGAGCACCCACAAAAGCGCGCTGCTTTTGAACTTTTTCAGATTTTTCTTCTGAACTGCCGCCACCAGCTGCCAGACGAGTACAATTACGCACACCGGCAGCACGAAAACTGCATGGTCGGAAGCCGCATGGAACACCGGCGTCAAAAACGCTTCCCTGATCTGACCGAGTACCTCGGAAAAGTTCAAATTGCTCTCTACCATCGTTTCCCGTATCGTCTTGACATCCGAAAACAGCATCTGTCCAAACAGACGATATTCAAAGCAAACATAGCCAGCCGCCAGCACCGGCACAGCGACTGCCAGACGACCGCAGAATTTTTTGTCTCGAATCGACACAATCACAACCGCACACACCAGATACGCCAGCAGAAAAAATCCGAAGTAGGAAAAATACGATAGAAACGGATAAACAAAAAGCAGCCCATACCACCATTTTCCCTCTTTCCGATAGATCCGCCGTAAAATAAACACTGCCAGCGGAATCGACGCAAACGCGATTCCGTATGCCGGGAACAACGGCAGAAGTCCATAGCACAGCCCGGCCGCCCAGGCGATTCCCCGGTACCGCGGATACGCTTTCTGATAGACATCCTTTGCCAGCAGCACAAAAGAACCAGTCCCAATCAGGATTTTCAAAAAATACCCCGTCAGGTACGCCCAAAATACCGGCATAAATGTATACAAAATATTGTATAGGTTCCATTCGCTGCTCAGGCTGTCCCGGCTGATGCCGCCCAGCATCGGAACCGTCGCGCCCTGGGCAAACCAGCTGTTTGAGTGGCTCAACACCTGAAAGTGCGCAACAAACAGATCGAGGTTATCCTGCACTGTAAAATAGCTGTTCTCCCGAAAAATCAAAAATACCAGCAACTCTGCGCCGATACAGCCGCCTGCCAAAACCAGGTACCAACGGCGATCCAACCATCCTAAAAATCGTTTCATTCCAGTCTCCTAATTACAAATGCCGCCTTCGGCGTCGCTTGTTTTTCTTTCGTGTTCATTATATCACATCTTACCTTTCAGGTAAAACAATAGAATCCATGCTCTGCAAACATGCAATTGTCATGGACGATAGAATGTGCGCGGAGCATTTTTATCGTATGGAAACGAAGTTTCCTATACGACAAAAAACTGCCACCCGGCAGTTTCCCGTCAGATGGCAGTTTTCTATCGGCACTGTTTTCACAGCAGACCGAAAATGTTCCATTATTTCATTTCGTTCATCGCTTTTACAGGTTCAAAGCTGTCCTTCGCGGAAATTATTCTCCGTCGTAAGGAACAACGCTGCCCTTATAATTCTCGTTGATGAAGTCTTTGATCTCATCAGATTTCAGAATCTTTACCAGTGCCTGTACACCTTCGTTGTTCTCGTTGCCTTCCTTAACTGCAACCACGTTTACATACTGCTGGATCGCTTCGGAATCAGCAGACTCCAGAGCAACTGCATCTGCACTGGTCAGGCCAGCCTCCATAGCGTAGTTGCCGTTGATAACACCGAAGTCAACATCTTCCAGAGTACGGGCTACCTGCTCCGCTGCAAGAGGAACGATCTTGATGTTATGAGGGTTTTCAATGATGTCATTCTCTGTTGCAGTAATACCAGCTTCGGGATCCAGCTTGATCAGGCCCTCTGCCTCCAGTAACAGCAGTGCTCTTGCACAGTTTGTCGTATCGTTGGGAACCGCGATTTCAGCGCCGTCTGTGATTGCGTCAAGGTCGCTCTGCTTGCCGGGATACAGACCAAGAGGCTCGTAATGGATCTTGCCTGCGATCGCAAGGTGCGTTCCTTTTTCTTCATTATAGCTGTTTAAGTAGTTCACGTGCTGGAAGTAGTTTGCATCTACATCGCCGCTCTCCACTACTTCGTTAGGCTGTACGTAATCGGTAAATTCTACGATTTCCAGATCCCAGCCTTCTGCAGCCATCAGATCTTTTGCTGCTTCCAGGATTTCTGCATGAGGAACAGGAGTTGCTGCTACCGTAATGGTGCCTTTGGATTCCACTTCTGCTGCAGTTTCGGTGCTTTCTGCCTCGGTAGATTCTGCTTCTGCAGCTTCGGTGCTTTCAACAGCTGCTACAGTGCTCTCTGCTTCTGCAGCAGTATCTGTGCTGCTGCCGCAGCCTGCCAGCAGACCTGCGCTCAGTGCCAGTGTGCATGCCAGTGCCAGTACTTTTCTTTTCATAATATTCTCCTCTCTCGGCCGGATTTTCTGGTATCCGGAACCACTCTATGACTAAACAGAATATCCTGCCCCTCAATGGGTCAGTCTTCTGTCCAGTTTCTTGGATAAACGGCTGCCGACAATCTGAATGATCTGCATCAGAATAACAAGCAGTACAACCGTCGCCAGAAGGATTTTGGTATCCCATCTGGAATAGCCGTAACGGATCGCCACATCCCCTAAGCCGCCGCCGCCGATGGCACCGGACATTGCAGTATAGCCAAGCACAGTCCCCAGTGCAATCGTGGAACCGACGATCAGAGAAACTCTCGCCTCTCCGATCAGCACCTTAAAAACGATCTGCCAGATACTTGCACCCATACTCTGAGCCGCCTCAATCACACCCTTGTCCACCTCAAGAAGAGAAGACTCCACCAGACGGGCAATAAACGGTGCTGCTGCCAGTGTCAGTGAAATGATCGTTGCATTTGCACCATAGGATTTGCCTGTCACCAGACGTGCCAGCGGCGTTGCAAGCAGCATCAGAATCAGGAACGGAATGGATCTCGTAATATTTACGATAAAATCCAGGATCTTATACAGCACAGCCTTAGGCTTCAAGCCGCCCGGTGCGCATACAACCAGTAAAATTCCGATCGGGAGACCGATCACATATGCCATCAGGGTAGAGGCCAGCGTCATATAGACGGATGTGCCGGTAGCCTCGATCAGCATGCTAATTTCCTTGCTACTCAACATAATCCTTCAACTCCTCTACTGTAAGATTTTTTTCTCTCAGATACGCAATCATCTTGTCTGCGGTCTGATTTTCCTCCGGAAGCTGCAGAATCATCTGACCGGTTGCAATTCCGCCGATGTCCTGGGTATCCGCCATCAGAATATTGACGCTCGCCCTGCATTCCAGAACCATGTTCGCAATCACAGGTTCGAAAGAAGAGTTCTTCGTAAATACGATGCGGATGCAGCGGCGGCTCTTCATAATCGCCACCTTCTGATCCCCCTGAAATACCAGCTTCTTTGCAGCTCTGGACTTGGGGCTTGCAAAAACATCTGCCACGGTACCATTTTCTGCCAGCTCTCCTGCATCAATGATTGCCACATGGGTACAGATTTCCTGAACAACTTCCATGGAGTGTGTTATGATCACGATCGTAATGCCGTATTTTTCGTTAATATCCTTTAACAAAGCCAGAATTGACTTTGTCGTAGTAGGATCCAGGGCACTGGTCGCTTCATCACACAGCAGGATCGTCGGGTTCATTGCCAGCGCCCTTGCGATCGCTACTCGCTGCTTCTGTCCGCCGGACAGCTGTGCCGGATATGCTTTCTCTTTGTCGGAAAGCTCTACTACCTTTAAAAATTCCCTTGCCTTTTCCCGGGCTGTCTTTTTATCCACGCCCGCAATTTCCATCGGGAAGCATACATTATCCAGAACCGTCCGCTGCATCAGCAGATTAAAATTCTGAAAGATCATTGCAACATGCTTGCGCAGCTGTCGCAGCTGTTTTGCATCCAGGGTAGAAAGATCCTGTCCCTCCACATAAACAGTACCCTCTGTGGGCCGTTCCAGGAAGTTTAAGCATCGTACCAGCGTGCTTTTGCCTGCGCCGGACATACCGATGATGCCGTAAATATCACCCTTTGCAATGTCAAGACTGACATTTTTCAGTGCTTCCACCTTATTGTCTTTGACAGAAAACGTCTTACTGACGCCTGCAATCCGTATCATTGGTTCCACTTTTATCACTCTGCCTTCCCAGCATCCTCTCAGATGCCTGGTTTTTCAGGATTAGGTTCGGATTTCCGAACCATCACACATCAGTCCTTATCATATCACAAAGCGTTTGGTTCTGTAAATATCCGATGCTGCCGAAACTGTGCATATATGCGCTGTTTCTTTAAACCTATTTGTTTGCTATGTTTATGTGTATAATAATCAGTCTCTCCTGTTTTGTCAACTATAAATTGCGATTTTTTTACAGTTCACTCGTACCCAGCACCACCGCCATCGTACCGATCAGGATGCAAAGATCCGCCAGATTGAATACCACGCGATCGATCGCTGCGATTCCTGTTTTCAGGCTGACATAATCCACGACATATTCCCGCATCATGCGGTCGTAGGTATTAGAAAAAGCGCCGCCCAATAAAAGCGATAACCCGGCCTTCAAAAGCTTTTTCCCGCGCATTCCAAGCGTCAGCACAAACACCACCAGCACTGCCACCGTCAGAAGAACGGACAGCAATGTCACCAGCTTTCGTTTTTGTTCTCCGAAATTTAAAAATGCGCCCTTGTTGTGATAGCGCCGCAGAACCGCCTTTCCATCTAAAATTTCCTTCGGCGTATCCAGCACGTCGTATTCTTCTACGTAATTTTTCATTCCCTCGTCAATCAGGAAGGATGCTGCAGCAATTCCTGCAAATTTGTAGTTATTCCGGATAATTTCCTGCAATTTCATCAAATGTCCTCCTCATGTCCAGTTGTCCGTAGCCCCATCTTCTGCTCGGGTATTCTTCCTGTGTCTGTTCCCGCGCACCGCGGCTTAGAAACGTCTGGATTCCCCTTCCGGAAATCCTCTGGTAATTGTTCTCCGTAACGCACCACTGCATCAGCTGCGCACAGGCTCCTGCCGTAAGTGCAGCCGCCATAGAGCTGCCGCTGTAGGGACCGTTTACCGTGCTGATCTCCACGCCCGGCGCCGCCAGATCCGGCTTGATCTCCCCGGTTCTGCCAAAGCCCCTGCCGCTGCGGTAATAAAAGCTTCCGTTTCCACTATTATAAAAAGTGACCGTTACCGCATCTGTCGTATAGGAGGGAACTGTGAGCGTCACATCCGGGTCTGGAACCAGAAAAAACAGCTCGCCGCTTCGAAACTGCTGCGGTGCAAGCCAAATATCAAAAATACTTTCCGGAAATATCCGTACTCCACGGATTAAAAATGTCCAGACGCCAGGAGACGGTACTGTAAAGCGGATCAGCATCAACTGATCTCCGGTATTGCGTTCGTTTGCAGTATCTGTAATCTGTATCCGCGTCTTTTCATAGACAAACGTGTATTCCACCGTGCTGCCCAGACCAAATTCCACCTCCGGCAGCTGCTCCCCGCCGGGTGATCGAACCGCAAGCCGGAACACTGACGGCTTACTTCCCCATAGCTCCGCCGTAAATCCTGTGACGCCTTCTCCGACCCGAAGCTCCACCTGCTGCTGATTTTCGGTCAGTCTCCCCCGAAAATGGCCCGCCGTGTTTCCTTCATTTCCACCCCCGATCACCACCGCCTGTGAAACGCTGCGCGCGATCCTCTGCAAATACTCCGAAAACAACGAAACGCCGCTGTGGCTTCCAAAGGACGTCCCCAACCCCAGGCAGATCACAATCGGACGGTACAGCGGGATCACAAACTGTTGCACATATTTCACAGCGAGCAGAATATCGTCTGTGCTGTATGCCGGTTCTTTGTCCGCGATCCGATAATAATCCCGAAGATATTGTTTTGCAGGGCGAAGCTTGACTGCTACAATCTCACAATCCGGCGCTGCACCGGTAAACAGGCTGCCCTCTTCCAGACGGCTTCCCGCCGCGACGCTCGCCACTGCGGTTCCATGTCCAATTTCATCTTTTTCCGGCACCAGGCTGTGGGGATCTTCCAGCTCCAACGCCCGGTCGATCTGTTCCCGGACGTATTCCGTTCCATATAAAAAACCCTCCGGCGACTGTCCGCTCTGATCTGTCTGATCCCAAATCGCCAGAATCCTGCTGCTGCCATCAGAATAGCGAAATACCGGGTTTTCATAAGAAATCCCGGTATCGATAAACGCCATCACTACCCTGCGCCCCGTCAACTCCAGCGGGGGCCGCTGCTGTGCCAGGATCCCGGAGCCCTCCAACGGTTCTGTCCGAAACGTCCGACTTCCCGCCGCTGGAAACGCACCGAGGCAAAACAGCTGTGGAAGGTAGCGATACAGGTAATTGACCGGAGAAAGCGGCAGCACCGCAGACCGATCCAGATAATAAATTCCCAGAGTTCCATCCACCTGCTGATAGCAGAAGGCTTCGTCCTCCTGATCCGCTTCCTCCAGCACATAGTCCAGCAAAATACTCATATAATCTTCAGAAAGAATTTTTTCCCGACAGTTCATCTGTCTCCTTTGGACACAGATTTTTCCCCCTGTGCCCTGCGGATTTTATATCAGCATATGCGCAGTATTGCTGATATGTTCCTGTAGTATTCCGTTGAACTCTCAGCTTTCGAACATTTTCTTCGTGCAGTTCAAAGTTCAAGCTTCTTTCGTTTCCGCCGCTGCGATCTGTTTCATCTGATCCCGCTCTTCCAGCGAATAACCGTTACTGCGGATATCAATCAGCGGTCCACCGGTTCCCCGGATATAATCTCCGGTAATCGTCACGCGTCCGATATTGTCATCCTTCGGAATTTCATACATGATATCCAACATAAATTCTTCAATAATCGAACGAAGCGCACGAGCACCAGTATCTTTTTCCATCGCCTTGTCTGCAATCGCTTCCAGTGCATCGTCGGTGAACTCCAGCTTCACCTCGTCCAGCTCCAGAAGCTTCTGATACTGTTTCAAAATCGCGTTTTTCGGCTCTTTCAAAATCCGTACCAGCATATCCCGGTTCAAGCCCTCCAGCGTGCAGATCACAGGGAGACGGCCCAAGAACTCCGGAATCATGCCGAATGTCCGCAGATCTTCCACTTTTACCATGGAAAGGATATCCTTTTCCTTATCCCAGCGATCCTTTAACTCCGCATCAAAGCCGATCGAGGTCTTTTTGCGCAGCCGCTGTTTGATAATCTCTTCCAGATCCGGGAACGCGCCGCCGCAGATAAAGAGAATATTTCTCGTATTGACTGTTGTGAGCGGAACCATCGCGTTTTTGCTGTTCGCACCGACCGGAACCTCCACGTCTGCTCCCTCCAACAGCTTCAGCATGCCCTGCTGCACCGACTCCCCGGAGACATCCCGGGAAGTCGTGTTGTGCTTGCGTGCGATTTTATCGATCTCATCGATAAAGATGATGCCCTGCTCCGCCTTATCCACATCGTTGTCCGCTGCAGCGAGAAGCTTGCTCACAACGCTTTCGATGTCGTCACCAATATACCCCGCCTCTGTCAGGGAGGTCGCATCCGCAATCGCCAGCGGAACGTCCAGAAGCTTCGCCAGCGTCTTTACCAGATAGGTCTTACCACTGCCGGTAGGTCCGATCATCAGGATATTGGACTTTTCGATTTCAATCTCATCCATTGTGCCGGTGGCAACCCTCTTATAATGGTTGTAAACCGCTACGGAAATGACTTTTTTGGCATATTCCTGACCGATCACATACTGATCAAGCTGCTCTTTAATCTTATGTGGTGCGGGAATGGACTTTAAATCGATCAACGGCTTTGTGCCGGTTCCTTTTTTCTTGATCTTCTGTTTCTGCGGCATCCCGTCGTTCATGAAATCCGCAAGATTGATGAAGCTGATGTTCGGGAAGCCTCTTCTGTTGCCCGAGGATTCGTCGGAGTCATTCTTGGAATCGTCGTCCGCATCGGATGCCTCCAGAATGTCAGCGGCAGTGTCGTCGGATGCGTTGTTTCCATCCTGTGCGTCAGTTGCTTCTGCGTCAGTTGTTTCTGCGTCGCTTTTTTCGTTTCCGCCGCCTGCAGATTTCTGTCCTGACGTTCCATTCGACTTTGTCGGATCTCCATACGGATTGAACGGATTATTCAACATGTTCATGAACATCGGATTATTCATCATCTGCTGATAATCGAACTGACTTACCGCATCCATCGTCTTGTGCATACAGTCGTCGCAGATACAGATGTTATTCGGCAGGTGGAACATTCTTCCCGCCTTGCTTTCCGGTCTGCGGCAAATATAACAAATATCTTCAAATTCTTTTTCATCCATAGTCGGTTACCTCATCTTCCGCTTTCTGCTATCAAAAGTATAATGCAGGATCGTTCCTGAGACAAGTAAACTTTCTCTAAACAACTGTCTCCTGTACAGAAATGGTTACTGTTCACACGCGCTATTCGCAAAACCGGGATGACTGCAGCTCTCGCCCAGCCATCCCGGTTCCGTTCTTTATCTCTGTTTGCTTTCCTGTGCAGCCTTGCTCGCCGCATTGATCTGGTCATAGGAAGAAAGCGTGACTGTCACGTTTTTCTGCTGATAACCGTTTGCTGAATTTACCATAATCGTAATTTCAACGCTCTCCCCAGCTTTATAATACTGCATCTGCTTCGTCAGCTCTTCCTGATTCTGAACGGTTACGCCGTCAAACGCCACCACAATGTTGCCGCGCACCAATCCGGCAGCTTCCGCACCGGTTCCGGAATAAACCTGTGCCACAAAAATTCCCTGTGGCATACTGAAGTTCTCGGACAAATCGCTCGTCACATTGATGCAGGAAATTCCAAGATATCCGCGCTCTTCCTCGGAATATTTCGTCCGCGTCTGGCGTTCCATCAGATCTTCAATAATCGGTCTTGCCGTCGAAATCGGAATCGCGTAACCCATTCCCTCGATTGACGAGCCGCCGATCTTATTGGAGTTAATTCCAATCACCTCGCCCCGCATGTTCAGCAGTGCGCCGCCGGAGTTACCGGGGTTGATTGCTGCATCCGTCTGAATCAGGGAAGTTCCTTCTTCGGAATTGCTGCTCTCTATCTTACGGTTCAGTGCACTGATAACGCCTGTCGTCACAGACTGTCCATAGCCCAGTGCATTACCGATCGCAATGGCCGGTTCACCGATTTTCAGGCTGTCCGAATCTCCCATCCTTGCAATGCAGATTTCCTGTTTTGTGCTGTCCGCAATGGTATCCAGTTTTACTGCAACGACTGCAAGATCTGCGGAAGCATCGGTACCCTTTACCTGCGCTTCTACGGTTTCCCCGTCGATAAACTGAACATACAGCTGCTCTGTGCTGTCCACTACATGATTGTTGGTAACGATCAAAAGCTCCTGCTCGTTTTCTCCAATGATAATCCCGGAACCGCTTGCCGTCTCATCCTGGGAATAAGTCTGTCCCCAGAAATCCTGTACCGTCTGTGTAAAATTATTCGTAATCGAAACGCACGCCGGCATTACCGCTTCTACGACCTGCGTTACATCCGTTACAACTGCAGATGCGCTCTGCTGCTGTGCAATTTCCGATGCTGCAGCAACCTGTCCGTCTCCCGCTGTTGTATCCTCTGTCAGGGATGAATCTCCGGATCGTCCTGCTTCAGAGCGTTCGGGACTGTCTGTTGCTGCATGATTTCCGTCATCTTCCTGATTTTTTGCATCATCTCCTGCATCCGGAGCTACCTCCAAAACGCCGACCGACGCGGAATCCAGCTGATTTGCCGATCGGATCGAATAAACTCCGATCAAGCCGATTCCAATGCAGACGCAAACAAAGATGACGACAAGTGCGCTAACAGCAATCCATTTGCCCGCAGAATCTCTTTTTTTGGGCGCAGGCGTCTGCTGTACGCCTGGCTGATAGCCATATTTCTGTTTTGAATCATCGCCCCGGTATCTGTCGTTGTAATAATTTTGATATTCGTAGCGGCTGCGCGAGGGCTGCGCGCCCTGTTCAGCGTCCGATGCGCTGTTGAATGTGTCCTGCGTGTTGTCGGATGTGTCCTGCGTGTTGTCGGATGCGTTCTGTGCGTTATCCGCCGCACCCGTGCTTCCACTGCTATATGCCGATGTGTCATCGGACACGCCACTGTACGCCGACATATCCGACGCATCCGTTTTCTGTGCACTGTCCGTGTATTCCTGTTCGCCGCTCTCCGGCGCTGTGTCGTCCATATGCTCCTGTCCGGTTGTTTCTTCCGGGTCGTATCCGTAACCCATGTTGTGACCTCTTTTCTCATTCGCTGCCGTATCCGGTGCGTCTGTTTGCTCTGCAGACAGTATACCGAATAGTTGTGTCCATTCTGTGAAAAAAGCCGCTTCCGGAGTTTTTCGGAAACGACTTTTTATGTCTTATTCTTTCTCCTGCTTCCAGTAGCCTTTCTGCAAACTGCAGAAGCGAACCAGCCCAGGCGGAAGCTTCCGGTATTTTTTACCGAAACGGTAACCCAGCCATTTCATGCCGCTCTGCCAGATCAGCTTCGGCAAAAGCCACGGTGCGGTTTTTGCAAGATAAACGGCGGTCTTTTTGACCAGCTTCATGCCCTCGCCCTCCGGCGGCACACCGTCAAACACAGCCGGGTACTGCACATGGGATACACCGAGGTCAAAATTTCTTGTAAACTGCTGCCAGCCGGAATAATTGTGGGAATGAATCACCTTCGCATCCGCTGCATAGGCGATCGCATAGCCCGCCTGAATCACTCCGGCAGCATAAATCATATCCTCGTTAAAAATCGTATGATTCACGAATCCGCCGAGCTGTTCAAAAATATCGCGCTTATAGGCGGCGCAGACGTTCGAGCAAAAATACGTCTTGATTCCGAGCCTCAAAAGATCCGCCTTTGTTTTGACCGACGGCTGCTCCGGGTAATTGAACTGCCTCGTATAGCGTTCCATTCGGCTGCAATTTTCTTCCGGAAGCTGTCTTGCATAGGCGGCTGCGATTTTTTCATCGGAAAACAATGCCTTACACAGCTCCTGCGTCAGATATGCATCCGCCGGAAGCGCATCCTGCGTCATGCAGACAAATACTTCCGCATCCGAATTGGAAACAGCAAGGTTCCTCGTTTTTCCATGATCGAACTCGTCCTGAGAGATATGGAACAGCATCGCTTTTGGATGCTCTTTTAAAAATGTGTCGCAATCCATCAGCGCTTCGAACGCTTTTTTTTCGGTATTTACAATTACAATCCGGTTCACCGCAAGCACCTGCTTCTCCAGCTGCTCCATCAGCGCCAGAAAACGTGCCTTTGGATGAAACGTCGGAATGATAACATCAATTTTTACAGAATCCATATTTTACTTTTTTATATACTGGCTGGTGTCCGCCTGTACCTTCTGGCTGTACTGTTTTACCTGATCGGAAGGTTCGTACTCGGTTACGTCGAACAGCAGCTCATGGAGCTTGACAACGTTTGTTTCCAGATCCAGCGGGATGACACAGGAGCCCTTCTTGCCAACTGTGCCGGTTGTACGACTGTCCTCGAACGGCACGCCGTCCTGTGCTACGATCTGATAGTTTGCAACGTCGGACAGGATAGAAGCCATTTCCGTCACGTCCAGATTGGTGTATACATTTTCCATCACCTTGTTCAGGATCGATACCAGAGTAGTCGGGCTCATGGTCTTTGCCTTATCCATACATGCCATCAGCACTTTCCGCTGACGCTCTGCACGGCCAAAGTCATCGCCAACATAGCGGATACGGCAATATGCGGTTGCCTGCAGACCGCTCAGTGTCTGCATACCGGAATGCGTAACCTTTACAATGTTTTCGTTCAGCGCATCATTTTCATTTTCTACGAACATGCTTCGCTGATAGTTGTTCAGATGGTCGATTTCGTTATCGTGCACGTCAATGTCTATGCCGCCCAGCTCGTCAATGGTCTCGATCAGCGCATCAAAGCCCACTGTCACATATTCCGTGATATCCAGGTCGAAGTTCATATTCAGCATGTTGATGGCCTGCTCCGGACCGCCCTGGGCATATGCCGCATTCGCTTTATTGTAGCTGTCCGTTCCGAGATTTAAGTAGGTATCACGGTAAACGGAAACCAGCTTAACGTCTCCGGTGTCCTGATTGATAGACGCGATCATGACCGTGTCGGAACGGGAGCCCTTGCCGAGCTTGCCCTTTCTGGAATCCACACCAAACAGTGCGATATTACGGTAGCCTTTCATTTCCTTATTATTTTCTACCTGCGGGTTTACCACAATATCTTCTTCATTGATCTTGATCTTGTCAATCTTCGTTACCATATTGACGCCGACAATCGCAATCAGTAAAACGATCAGCGCTACGATTTCCACTGCAAAGAAGATGATTCTTCTTCTCTGTTTTGCCTTACGCTTCTTTGCAGACATCTTTTTTCTGCTGCTGGAACTGCCACTTCTCTGCGGTGCTCTCTTAGAGCTATTTGTACCTGTTGACATGTTTTCCTCTCCTTGTGTTTTTTTCACGCATTCGAATCAATACGCGTTTTCGTTGATAAATCCTTTAAAAATAGTTAAAAACATGATTTTGAAATCAAAGCTCATGCTCCAGTTTTCAATGTAATAAATGTCATACTCAATTCGCTTGCGAATCGACGTATCTCCCCGGTAGCCGTTGATCTGCGCCCAGCCGGTCAGTCCCGGACGAACCTGGTGCTTGATCATATAGCGCGGAATCTCTTCCTTGAACTTCTCTACATACTGGGGGCGCTCCGGTCTGGGACCTACCAGACTCATATCCCCGATCAGGATATTGATCAACTGCGGCAGCTCGTCGATGCTGGTCTTGCGCAGAATCCGCCCAACCTTTGTGACACGGGGATCGTTTTTCGTCGTCCAGCCTTTCTTTTCTTCCGTGGTGTCCTGAACATACATTGTACGGAATTTGTACATTTTAAACACATGATTATGTCGTCCGATTCTCTCCTGGCTGAAAATAATCGGTCCCTTACTCGTCGCTCGGATCAAAATCGCTACGATCAAAAGAAGCGGCGATGTCACAATCAGCCCGCAAAGCGAACCCACAATATCCACGGCGCGCTTTGCAACCGCATTTAATGTGTTGCTCAGGGGGACGTAGCGAATATTGATGACCGGCAATCCGCCAAGATCCTCCGTATAAGGCTTACCCGGAATCAGGCTGTTATAGTCCGGAATAAACTTCGTATGCACGCCGGATTTTTCACAGAGATTGACGATCTCTTCCAGACGGTCGTAGTCCTGCAGCGCAAGGGTCACAGCGATCTCATCCAGTTTGTTTTCCGGCAGGATAAAGGGCAGGTTATCGATGGAACCCAGCACCTTGACTCCCTTGTAAACCGCGCCTCTCGGCACATTATCGTCCAGAATGCCCCGCACCATATAGCCCCACTGGGGATTGGCGATAATCCGGTCGATATAGGCTTCCGCCGCGCGAGAATACCCCACCAGCAAAATGTGTTTCAAATTATAACCGCGTTTGCGCATCAGATGCAGGATTCTACGGATCAGCGCACGCACCAGAATTCCTGAAATCGTATTGATGGTGGCAAATAATGCCAGCATGCCGCGGGAAAAATGCTGCAGCTCGCGGTCGATGGAGTTGGCAAGGTATAACCCCGCAAGAAACAGGACAATTCCGATCAGATTCGCCCTGATAATATTCAGTATTTCATTTTCCGGGCGTTGTACACGCTTCGGCGTATACAATTTGTTCCAGTAATAAAGGATCAGGTAACCGGGCACAACAAAATAAAGGGCGGAAAAATAAATGCCCATGTCCAGTACACCTATTTCTTTATCTGCAAAGCGGCTCCCGAACATCAGCCACCAGGCCAACAGATAGGAAGCTGCTGTAACCACGGCGTCTACAACAACATGAAGCCGGTTCAAATAACGTTGATTATCCTTTATCATTACGGCTCGTCCCCATATTCAAAGTGTAGTATACAATACCTTCCAACAAAGCACAAGGATTTTTACAAATCCCACAGGTGAACTGTAACACTTGTGTACGCCTACAGTCACCGCTTACACACGCCGAAACAGGTTGACCCACAGCTGTAGCTGCAAACTGCAATAATGCAGCAAATTTCGTCCTGTAAAGGGAACCTTATGGGCGCGTCCCGCTTTCGAAGCGGACAGGCAGATTCCCGCCCGGATTCCTTTTGCGTAAGTCGCCCCAAATCCTTTCTGGATAAAAAACAGCTGTTTCATCAAAAATCCCGCCAGCAAAAACGGCAGATTCAGGATCAGCTGCAACAGCGGCATATTTTTATAGATCAGATAAATATTGTTTCTCGAAGAATGCGTCACCTTAAACGCATTGTACCGCGAACCGGTAGAACCGCTCCCCGCGTGATAGACGACTGCAGCCGGCTCTGTGACATTTTTCAGCCCGAAAATCTGTGCCCGGTATCCGATATCCACATCTTCCAGGTATGCAAAATGAAGCTCGTCAAACCCTCCGATCTGCTCCAGGTGTGCCTTGCGGTAGAGTGCCGCCCCTGCACAATTGGAAAAAACGCGCTTTGGCGCTGTGTAATTGGAAGAAGGCCTTCCTTTGCCAATCGCATACGCCCAGCCAAATGCCGAGTACAGATCCCCCGCCGTATCGACAAGCTCCGGTTCCTTCATCGAAAGCATCTTCGCCCCGACTGAAAAAATCTTCTCATCCGCTTCCATTGCCCTTTCCAGACGTTCCAGACAGAAGCGATCGGTTTTCGTGTCGTTATTTAAAAGAAAAACATAGGGTGTAGCAGCAGCTTCAATTCCGGTATTGACTGCCGTACAAAAACCCTTATTTTCCGAAAAACAGATCAGCTTCACCTGCGGAAAATGCTCCTGTATCCACGAAACACTTCCGTCCGTCGACCCGTTATCCACAACGATCACGGCGATTTCCACTGTGCTCTGAAGCAGGCTGTCCAGACAGTCCTGCAGAAAATGTTTTCCGTTATAGTTCGGTATTACCACGGTCGTTTTCATCCACCGATTTTGCTCCTCATGTTTCCTGTGTTTGCCGTCCGCGCGAGGGAGAGCCTCAGAGCGCGGATCGCCTGCCTGCGTAGCGCAAAAGCCGACAGCTGCGGTGCGCTCTATCAGCGGCTTACCCCTGCGGATCCCATAAAATCCCATACCCTGCCGCTGTCGCTTCTTTACAAAATTCCATACTCTTTTGAAGGATCTTTTTTTCCTGCGCTGCCGTCGGAAGCCCCTGGCAGGCTTCTTTTAATTCCGCTATCGTCTGCGCGTAACGCTCCTTTAATGCGCTGCAAACCTCCATGCTGCGCAGGTCTGCTGCCGGTGCGCTCTGCTGCAGCGCTGCACGGTGCATCGGTCCGGAATATCCTTTCCGAAGCCCTGCATACCGCATCAAACCGTCGTTTTCATACAGTCCGCTCACCAGGAAGCCTTTCGGATGCCGGATGCCAAAAATATCCCTGCCGCCCGGCAGAGGCTTTGCCCAAATCCCGATTTCCGGGCGCTGGCAAAATACACTGTCTTCATAGTCTTCCCGATAAAAGCCAAGATGTTTCAGCCCGCTCACTGTCGCCTTCCAGCCTTTTCGAAGACAATAATCTTCCAGCGCACGCTGCCCCGCCTCGTAAGCGTAGCGCTTGCTCTGCGGGTTCGACGCCGTAGACGCTTCATGGCAGCGCCAGTGGTACAGCACCTTCGGCACATGCACAAACTGTCCGCCTGCCGCATAGGCCCGCAGCATCAGATCGTAATCCTGCGCCCCGTCAAATCCGCTGCGCAGCTTTAATTCTTTCAAAAATGCCGTTTCGATCACCGTGAAATGACAGATATAATTGTTGGTCAAAAGCAATTCTCCGTCAAAATCCGGCTTGAAATTCGGCTCATAGAAGCAGCTCGCCGCTCCGTCGCATTTATCTTCATCGGAAAACAGCACAAGCTTTTGTTTTCCGCGCTTTTTTTCTTTTTCCAGACAATCCGCCATCTCCCAGAGCGCATTCGCAGTCAGCAGATCGTCGTGATCCAGCAGACCGACCGCGTCTCCCGCTGCAAGTTCAATTCCTGCGTTCGTATTGGCGGAAATTCCTTTGTTTTCGGAAAGGGTGCAGAGCATGATGCTCTGATCCTTCCATTCTGCAAGATTTGATGCATCTGCCGCTTTCCGCAGGCAGATTCCGTTCTTTTTTGCCCAGGCCTGTACAGACTCTGCCGTGCCGCCCGCATCTGCTACAATCAGCTCCCAGTGCGGGTACGACTGCTTCGATACGCTGTTAAGCATCGCTTCAAGATGCTCTTTTTTCGTCCGGTATGCCGGAACGACGATACTGATGCGCAAGGAAGCAGAATGCTCCCGTTGGAACGAAAGTGTCTTTTCGTCCGGCTCCTGCCAGGTATAGACCTCCTGTTCCTGCCCAATCCGCTCCAACACCGCCCACACGGCATTTCTGATTCCGTTTTTCTGCAGATAATACCAGGTTTTTTTCAGATTGGATAGGGAAAAAACAGACATCCGTCGAACTCCTTTTCCTGCTACAGACGCCTGCGCGTGCCCAAGTGCCGGAAAACTCCGACACCGGGCACGCGCCGTGTCCTTTTGATTCGTGATATAACCCCTATGCCAGAGCGCATGCTGCATTTTCGCTGCAAAATACGCTGCTGGTGCTCCGGCTTTTTCTTTTACAGAATTGCCTTCAGGTCAGCAGTCAGCTTGTCAACCTTTGCCTGTGCATCTTCCAGGCTGGTTCCCTTTACGCCCATATAGAATTTAATCTTAGGCTCGGTTCCGGAAGGACGTGCACAGCACCAGGAATTGTTGGTCAGTTCAAAGTACAGAACGTTGGACTTGGGAAGTCCGGTCGGGCGAACCGCGCCGGTTGCCATATCTGTAACCTGATCCTTATCGTAGTCGCGCATCTCTACAACCTGCAGGTCGCCGAAATTCTTCGGAGGATTGCTGCGAAGCTTATCCATCATTGCGGAGATCTGGGCTGCGCCGTCGATTCCCTTCAGAGTAATCGCATACTGAGTTTCTTTGTAGTAGCCATATTTCTCATACAGCGTAAGCATCTGATCCCAGCAGGTCATGCCGTGCTTCTTGCACCATGCAGCGGTCTCGCACAGACACATTACTGCAACGATCGCGTCCTTATCTCTTGCATGGGTGCCTGCCAGACAGCCGTAGGACTCTTCCAGACCGAATACATAGTGGCCTTTCCCAGCCTGTTCCATCCATTTGATCTGCTCGCCGATATACTTAAAGCCGGTCAGAACTTCTCTTAATTCTACGTTATAATCTGCTGCAATCGCTGCTGCCATATTGGTCGTAACGATGGTGGATACCATAACAGGATCAACCGGCATCCGGTTGGTAGCGGTGCGCTCGCGCAGGATGTACTCTGCAATCAGCATGCCGGACATGTTGCCGGTGAAGGGCATGTACTCGCCGGTCTTGGAATCCTTTGCATAAATGCCGAGACGGTCTGCATCCGGGTCAGTAGCCAGAACGATGTCTGCGTCCACCTTCTTTGCAAGCTTTAATGCCAGGGTAAATGCCTTGGGATCTTCAGGGTTCGGGTAATCCAGCGTCGTAAATGCAGGATCGGGACGTTCCTGTTCGGGAACAACATAAACGTGCTTGAAGCCCAGCTCAGCCAGAATTCTTCTGACGGGCTTGTTGCCGGTACCATGGAACGGTGTGTACACGATTTTCAGTTCATCCGCTACTTCTTTGATGATTTCGGGATGAATGATCTGTTTCTTTAACTCTTCCATGTAGGCAACGTCGATTTCTTCGCCGATGTACTGATACAGACCGGCTTCGATAGCATCGTCCTTGGACATGGTTTTTACCGTATGGAAATCGGTTACATGCTCTACCTCGTCGATGATCTCATGATCCTTGGGGGCAGTTACCTGTGCACCGTCCTCCCAGTAAACCTTGTAGCCGTTGTATTCCGGAGGATTGTGGCTCGCCGTTACAACGATACCGGAAATACAGCCTAAGGTACGCAATGCAAAGGACAGCTCAGGTGTCGGACGGAGTTCATCGAATACATACGCCTTAATGCCGTTTGCAGCCATGCACAGTGCAGCCTCATCTGCAAATTCAGGAGAATAATAACGACTGTCGTATGCAATTGCAACGCCCTTGTCAGCGCCGCCCTGCTTTAATATGTAGTTTGCCAGACCCTGTGTTGCTTTTCTGACAGTATAAATATTCATCCGGTTGGTTCCGGCTCCGATCACACCGCGCAGACCGCCGGTACCAAACGCCAGATCCTTGTAAAAACGATCTTCAATCTCCGCCTGATTATCTGCAATTTTGCGGAGCTCTTCCTTGGTTCCTTCATCAAAGTAGGAATCCTCCAGCCAGAATTTGTACTGATCCATGTAATTCATCGCTTTTGCTACCTCCATCTTTTCTGATGCCTGCCGTCTCTTACGTCCCTACCTGTCAGTCATTCCTTGGCTGCAGTGCATCTTCTTTAAGTCAGTATACACTATTTTTTCAGACCCGTAAAGAAAAGTCAGATTTATCTAACGAAAAATTCGGGTTGAAATAAGGATCTCCGGCTTCCAGCTCGGCTTTCCATTTGTTGCGGAAGCGTTCGGACTCTTCGTTATACCGTTTTGCTTTTTCTCCCTGATCGTCTAATCCTCTCGAAATCGATTCGAAATGATACAGCTCGGCAAAGGGCGTAAAGACGTTCAGATAACCAGCCTTGCGCAGCTTCAAACAGAAGTCCACATCGTTTAATGAAATTTCAAAGCTCTCATCCAGACCGCCGACCTGCTCATAGAGCGATTTTTTCACCAACAGGCAGGCTCCGGTTACTGCCGTCATGTCCTGCGCATAGCACAGACGTCCCATGTATCCTAAATTTTCCCGCTTCTGGCGGTAATGCACATGTCCTGCCGTCCGATGCGCGCCAAGCCCGATCACGACGCCCGCATGCTGGATCGTTTTATCCCCATAGTAAAGCTTTCCGCCGACTGCGCCGACATCCGGGCGCTGCGCATACATCAGAAGCTCTTCCATCCAGTTGATCGTAATTATCTGCGTATCATTGTTTAACAACAGCACATAGTCTCCGGTCGCAAGAGAGACGCCGAAATTGTTGATTTTCGAATAATTAAATTTACCCTCGAAGGTCACCACGCGGATCTGCGGATTATTCTGCAGCTCGTCATAGTAGGAAAAAATCTCCTTCGTCTCGCTGTTGTTCTCCACGACAATGATCTCGTAATTTTCCCAGGTCGATTTTTCCACAATGGAGCTGATACAGCGGCGCAGGTCTTCCACATGATCCTTGTTTGGAATAATGATAGAAATCTTCGGTTCCCCGATAATTTCATAACTGATTTTAAAAATCGTCTCAAAGGCGCGGGTGCTGGTAATCGTAAAGTTTTTGAAGCCGTGTCTGCGCAAATGATCCGCAACCGCGCCTCTCGCTGCTTCGACCACGTAAGGCTTTGCCTCGATATTGCCCGCAACACTGCCTGCATGGGAGCGCCAATAATACAGAAGCTTTGGCACATGGACGATGTGCTTCGCATTGTCCGTCAGGCGCAGAATCATGTCATGATCCTGGCTGCCGTCAAATTTTGTCCGAAACAGCTCCGTGCCATCCAACAGCTCTCTGGAAAATACGCTGAAATGACAAATATAGTTGTTCGCGCGCAGGTTGTCGATTGCATAATCCGGTTTGAAGTGCATCGTGATCATCTTGTTGATGTCCGGGCTCTTAAACGTCGCCTCATCACAGTAAATAAAGTCCGCATCCTTTTCGTTGATCGCCTTTACATACTCGTAAAGTGCGCAGGGATGCAGAATATCGTCGTGGTCAAACAGCCCGATAAACTCGCCGGATGCAAGCTTATAGCATTCGTTCGTATTGCCCGAAATGCCCTCGTTTTTGGCAAGCTTCTGATAAACGATTCTCGAATCCTGCGCCGCCAGCCTTTTGCAGTATTCGCCGACATAGGCGTGCGCATCGTCCGAACCGTCCGCCAGACACAGCTCCCAGTTTTTGTAGGTCTGCCACTGGACGGAGCCGATCATCTCGGTTAAAAAGCTTTCCGGCGTGTTCCACAACGGAACAAGAATACTGATCTTTGGCATCCGTTCAAAGACAGCTGCCTCCTGCTTCTGTCTTTCCTCTGCGGAGGGAAAGCTCCGGGTGCCGTAATGGGTCATCGCCTTCTTTTCCCAGGATTTATAGCGTACCTTTGCAATCACGCCCGACAGGCTGCCGCAATTTTTCAAACGGTCCTTCTGGCGGATCACAAAATGCATGCACTTTCTGGCAGGGCCGGACGCTTTCCAGATCGGATTGTTTTTGATGCGGTTCAATTTGAACTGCAGATCGTCCACCTGATCCTCCAGCTCAGCGACCCGGTTTGCCAGATAAACGGCTTTATAATGTTCTTTCTCGTAAGCGTCCTGATAGTCCTTTTTTTCTTCCATGATTTTATTATTTCCTCACTGTAAGCATTTCCGGACTGAAGCGGTAAAGCTTCTGCCGCGAACAGGTATCTTCCCACAAAAAGCCGATCAGATAGTCTCCCTCCGGCAAGCTGTCCCGATCGAAGGTCACGCACACGCCCGGCAACTCGGTATGGACAATTCCGTGCAGATTTTCGTCGATATCCGGACGGAACTGCCTCGTACAGGGAATCCTCCAGACCTCGCCCCGATCCTCAGGAATCGCTTCCGTACTGGAGCCGGGCGCAATATAGCCGGTATCCACCTTCTTTAACAACAGGGAAAAATCGTACCGACAGTTGTCAACCTGCAGTGCCCACGTCCAGCCCTGGATCATCCAGTCGCCTGTTCCTGCTCCTGCAGTGCCCCTTTGCCAGCGCCCCAGGTCCCCGGCGAACTCCACACCGATGCGCAGCACCTCATTATGCCACTGCGGTTCCAGAACACCCTCGATCTTCTCAGGAGAAACTTTTTCCACTCTTTTGTCAAAATCATAACGGCAGCCCGTATAAAATTCCGCATCCAGCACATCCTTTACCAGATATCTGTGATAGAACGGGTCGGTTCCGTATAGGGACGGGTGCAGTTCATAGAGCAGATTCAGTTCCTGATGCAGGCGGCGCAGCTTTTCCGTGCTGTCGTCCGCACCGCGGCTTAAGGATTCATGATGCGTCAGCGTCACATCGTTGCGTACCACGTTGTAATAGCCCATTTCATATACATGATAGCAGAATTCCACGTCGTTGAACGCGACACGCAGGTTCTCGGACAGTCCTTGCGCCTGATCGTAAATGCTTTTTTTCACCAGAAGGCAGGCTCCGGTTACACCCAGGACATCCATCGCCATGCGGTTGCGCCCGAAATAAAATTCCAGCGCATCGGAGCGGAACTGCAGCTTGTGTGCAGGTCCCAGATGAATGTTGGTGATGCCCGCGTGCTGAATGATCTCCGTGCCCGGATAGATCAGCTTTGCGCCCACCGCGCCGACGTGGGGCAGAACCGCCTTTTCCATCAGCTTTTCCAGCCAGTTGTCCTGCGTAATTTCGATATCGTCATTCAATAACAGGATGTAATCACCGGTCGCCATGGACACGCCAAGGTTGCACATTTTGGAAAAATTGAACTCCATCGGTTCATAGTGATAAACGAACCGGAAATCCTCGTTCAACATGCCGCGCATCCGTTCAATTCTTGCACGGTTTTGTTCATTGCTTCCGTTATCCACAACGATGATCTCAAAATCCCGGTAGTTTCCACTTTCCAGGACAGAATGAATGCAATTCGATAAAATATGGGGATGATCCTTGGTCGGGATGATGATTGAAACCTTCCCGGAGGGCGTAAGAGGCCAGCCTCTTCTTACATATGCCGCCTTTTTCAGATCATCATACGTCTCTTCCATACCCCAGACTTCGATTTTTTCATGATGAAACAGCACGCTGTCGATATGTGCAGTTCCATTCTCAATTTCCGTCAGACGCAGCACCAGGTCATAAAGGTTGCGCAGTGGGTTCTCATCTGCCAGCCACGGACAGTTCTCCATCGCCTGTCTGCGCACCGCAAAGAATCCGCCGAAATAAAAGCAGGACATCAGTGTATCCGGCGACCAGTCCGGCTTCAGCCAGGGATTTTTGCGCTTACCGGCTTCGTCGATTTCATCCTCGTCCGCGTAGGCGATCACCGTTTCAGGATGGGCTTCAAACCAGCTGAGCACATGTGAAATGCCTCTCGTGTCAGGGCTTGCGTCCGGCGCGTGGAAAATCAGGATGTCCGCCGGCGTCGCGCCGTGGGCATACCGACGCACATCAAAATCTGCACGGCACTCGTCGTAGGAGATCACCTCCGCGTGCTCTACCCTGTGCTCTGCGCGCAGTGTCTCGTCCTCCTGGGCTTCCTTTTCCCGAATCCACTCGTCATAGGTGAGCGTCTGTTTCTGAATCTGCTCCTGATACCAGCGGTATCTTCTCTTTACCAGATTATCCTGAATTGTTTCTTTTATCTTTGAAACCAAAAACCTTTCCTCCTTGCCGCTGCCGCCAGGCGCGCCTGAATATCCTGCAGCATTTCCGCCGACAGCCATGCGATCTGTGCCCGGATGATCAGCGCTTCGCCATCCGTCGCCTCGTTGTCCAGACAATCCAGCCGAACGCTGATGTTCGGATCTCCTGTTTCAAACAGTACCGTCGGAACATGGGACGGGGTATCTGCAAGCACCTGTCCGTTCGTCGACAGGCACTGATCCAGCTGTGCCCGCGTCAGCGCTTTTCCGCGCCATTCGATTCCATGAATCTGTACCAGACACGGCAGCTCCGCAGGATCTAAGCGAATCGCTTTTGTACCTGCTTTGCAGATGATCCTGGCGTTGATCAGATCGTCCGCCTCATATGCATCATATTGATAATAAGAATGCTCCGGTGTATATCCTGCGCCGAAGTCTTCAAATACCTGCACCTTTTTGCGGTCCGCCCGGGCGAAAAATTCCTGATACGGCACAGCACGGTTGCCGATCAGATGCCGAAGCTGCCCAAGAGCCGTCCGGCTCCGCCCGTCCTTTTCCTGCAGGACAAAGCGCTGGAACGCCAGCTCTTTTTCCGAAAGCTCCCGCATCTGCTCTTTGCCGATGCCGAGGGCTTCCAGATGCTTTTTCACAATCGGATGCTCCATCCGAACCGGATCCTCCTGACCATAGCAGTTCAATGCCCGGCTGATGATCTGCTGCGGCGTCAGCTTGTCTGTCGTCCACTCGTAATCGATCATCGTCCAGATATCACCCTGTACGCAGATATTCGAGAAGGTCAGGTCATAATCCTGCTTCGTCCCCTCCGCTTTCCACGCTGCGATTTTGCAGTAACGGTCAAACAGCTTATCAAAACCGGCTTCGTCATTGTTCTGTAAGCACTCATCCAGCAGCTCTTCCAATGTCCGGCTATTTTCGAGATATTCGATTTCCGCAAAGGGCAATCCATCCGGATTCCGTTTCAGCTCCAGACGGTTGACTGAGAGGGTGCTGCCTTTAAACCGTTCTGTGAAGACGCATTCATTCTCTGCCAGGGCTTCAATATGTGCCGCGGCAGCTGAGGTTGCCGGATATTTCCGGACAGTGTGTTTTCCGTCCTTTTCCAGAATATCCGTGCGGATGCTCAGATGCTCCGCTCTGTCGTTGGAAAAACGGCTGTATACAATATCCGTCATGGGCCCTGTCATCACGAGGAACGAATTGCTGTACTGTCCAAACAGTCCCTCGCGGATGAGCATGTCGAACACCTTTTTTTCATCGAACAGCAGCATCCGGTCGCGGTCGAAATTTCGCAGGTTATTAGATAGTTCTCCGACTTTGGGCAGATACCGGTCGGAGTACAGCGTCGTCATAAATTTATAATCCGGATAAGGGTAGTAGAAATGATATTCCGTCTCACCGCATTCTTTCAGGATTTTTTCCAGACCGCTCCGGGAAAAGGTGCGAGCCGCACCGCCCTGGGGGTAATCCTCCAGGCCTGAAAAAAACGTGCCGACGTGGTCTTCCCGGCACCCCGCCCAATATTTTAAACCAAGTTTATTCTCTATCGCAATCACGATATGTCCATCGGATTTCACATGTTTTTTGATAATTCGGTAGAAATCGTGAAAGGGGGTTTTTCCGCCGATATAGCTCTGCCCGTATTCGAACACGCCGATCAGACAGACAAAATCATAATCCGTCGGCAGATCCGGCTCGATGTCCGAAAAGTTGCCCACATGGATCGTCACGTTGTCACAGTCCTGATGGCGATAAGCGTTGATCAAGCTGCGTTTTTTTGAAAGGTCGACGCAGGTTACGCTGCCTGCCTTCTGTGCGAGGCTCCCCGTAATCGCGCCGCAGCCGGAACCGATTTCCAGCACCTTCATGCTTTTGTCAACAGGCAGCCATCCGACGATATTTTCCCGCAGGTCGGAAAGGTGGTAAAGCACCTCCCAGCTCGCCGCTTTATAGATTTCCTGGGGATATTCCCGGGGCGGGATTGTTTTTACCAGCTCCAAAAGTGCATCCTCCGACGCTCCGTCGCAGTAAAAATCCTGTTCCGGATAATGGGAATAATCCAGCACAACATTCCCGATCTTCTCTGTCCTGCCTGTCTGCATACGTTAAATCTCCTTCACCTCAACCTGAGATTCCATATCAAAATAGCCCACCGTATCCTTGTCGGACACGACCGTAATATTCAGCACGTCATAAAGACGATGATACACTTTAAACGTATCTTTTTCATACCCTGTCACACCCAGGGATATGAGATAGTCACCGCCCTGCAGGCGCATCTTCTGGCGGAATGTAATTTCCAGCACCTGCCCTGCCTTTACGCTCTCCAGAAACGTCTTTTCAAACATCGTGTTCGTTCCCGTGATCTCCACGCCCTTGATGTTTTTGATGGAAAAAGCAAAGATCGGCGCCGGAAGATCCTGACCGATTTTCACCTTCATATGCATCGTGAATTCGTCGCCCTTTAAAATTGCGGTCGTCTGCACGTCGTTTTTGTCCGTAATGTAATACGAAACAATTTCCGCCTGCTTCGTGCCGTATTCCAGTGTCTCCGGGTTGACGCCCATGCGCGCCGCTTCCTGCTTCTTTTTCTGTTTGTCAAGGGCCGCCCGAACATCCCCGTCCGCCGTCAGGTCAGGTACATCCACGCCAGCCTTAGGCGTTTCGTACTGTCCCACCAGCACCTGCTTGTAGGCGTCGATCATGTCTTTGGGCGAGCCTTCTCCGAGCTTTACGCCCTGATTTAACAGAATCGCACGGTCGCAGTATTTGCTGATCGCGCTCAGATCGTGGCTGACGAACAGGATCGTCTTGCCTTTTTTCTTAAATTCCTCGAATTTTCGATAGCATTTTGCCTGAAAAAATACGTCGCCAACCGAAAGCGCCTCATCGACGATCAGGATTTCCGGGTCGATATTGATGGCAACTGCAAATGCCAGTCGGACAAACATACCGCTGGAATAGGTCTTTACCGGCTGGTACACATAGTCCCCGATATCCGCAAAATCCAGGATATCCTGCAGCTTTTCATCAATTTCTTTTTCAGAAAAACCGATCATCGTTCCATTCAGATAAATATTTTCGATGCCGTTGTATTCCATGTTAAAGCCTGCGCCCAGCTCCAGCAAGGCGGAAATTCTGCCGTTTACCTGCACAGTGCCGCTCGTCTCATGTAATACGCCGGTGATAATCTTTAAAATCGTCGATTTGCCGGAGCCGTTCGTTCCAATAATGCCGACAGTCTCTCCTTTATAAATGTCCAGACTGACATCCTTTAATGCGTAATGCGGCGTGGAAAGTTTCTTTTTTGTCAGTCCCAGGGATTCGATCAGACGGTCCCGGTTTCTGCGGTACAGCTTATATACTTTGCTCACCCTGTCCACATGAATTGCCAGTTCTTTTTGTTCCATAACCAGTTTTCCTTTACATGATATCCGCAAAATGAATCTTGAGTTTCTTGAAAATCAGCGCACCAATGCCAAACAGCACCACCGTGATAATCCAGAAATAAACCGTGGAGTAAAAATCCTCCCAGAACCACTGTTTTCCGTATACAGCGCTTCTGTAGCCCTCCACAATGTATACAAGCGGATTGATTTTCACGATCATCTGAAGCTTCATCGGAAAATCATTGATATTCCACAGCACCGGAGTTGCCCACATACCGACCTGCAGAAAGATATTGACAATGGACTGCAGATCCCTGAAAAAGATAACAACCGAGCAGGTCGTATAACTGAGTGCCAGTACAAAAACGAACATGCAGAAGCTGTAATAAAATACCTGCAGTGTATACAGGCTCGGATAATAGCCGTTCAATGCTGCCACGATCAGTAAAACCAGCACGAAAAACGCATGAATAAATGTCGCTGCAATAATCTTGATAATCGGCAGGATACTGATTTTGAATACGACTTTTTTTACCAGGTAATTATATTCCAGCAGCGATACCATTGCGCTGGTCAGGGCTTCGGAAAAATAAAACCAGGGCACCAGTCCCGCTGTCAGAAACAGGATATACGGAACACCTTCTACGCCTCCGGAGGCATAACCAGTCCGGTTCGGGAAAATAATCACGAAAACAACCCAGTACATCGCAACTGTGATGACCGGCTGCACCATCGCCCAGAACGCTCCCATATAAGAGCCTGCGTAGCGCTTTTTGAAATCGCTCTTTGCCAGTTTCCAGATCAGCCTGCGGTTCTGGTATAATTCCACCGGCAGTACCGTGATCTTATCGTATAACCGGATAAAGGCAATGACCGCCGCCACGATCAGCACGCAGGCAATCACTTTTTTCAGCAGCTCATCCTGCGGATTGGCAAGGGGATTATGATAAACAAGGATAATAACGGCAAGAATCGCCATCACCGCAGTGAATATGGCGATTCCTGTTTTTTTATTCAGTCTCTTCATTTATTTCTGCTTTCTGTAAATTCGGCAAAAGAGCCCCACTTTTTATCTTTGTCAGACAAGGTCAGTTCCATTCCTTCCGGAATCGGCCATTCTACGCCGATCTGGGGATCGTTCCATGCCAGACCGCCTTCGTCGTTGGGATGATAGAAGTCTGTGCATTTATAGGCAAATTCCGCATAATCCGACAGCACTACAAAGCCGTGTGCGAAATTCTTGGGGATAAAGAACTGCTTTTTGTTCTCTTCGGAAAGCAGCACACCGTACCACTGACCATAGGTTTTGGAGCCGGGACGTAAGTCAACCGCAACGTCAAACACTTCGCCGCGAATCGCTCTCACCAGTTTGTCCTGGGGGTAATTGATCTGGAAATGAAGCCCCCGCAGAACGCCTTTTTTGGATGCGGACTGGTTGTCCTGTACGAAAACCTGATCGATGCCGGCTTCCTTGTAATCGTTGTAGTTATAAGTCTCCATGAAGTAACCGCGGGCGTCGCCGAACACCTGGGGGGTGATCACCTTAAGACCTTCGATATGACATGTTTCTACTGAAATTTTTCCCATTTTTCTATTCTCCTGTTCCGTTTTTAAAGTCCGTTTGCGACCTCTACAAGATATTTGCCATAGTTGGTCTTCATCAGCGGCTCCGCAAGCTTTAAGAGCTGCTGTTTATCGATAAAACCTCTGCGGAACGCGATTTCCTCAATGCAGGAAATGTACATGCCCTGACGCTTCTGTACCGCTGCGACGAAATCTGCCGCATCCAGCAGTGCATCGTGGTTGCCGGTATCGAGCCATGCAAAGCCTCTGCCCAGCGTCTCCACCATCAGCGTCCCTCTGCGCAGATATTCGTTGTTGATCGAAGTGATTTCGATCTCGCCTCTTGCAGACGGCTTTACGTTGCGGGCGATTTCCACAACGTCGTTATCATAAAAATACAGTCCGGGAACTGCGTAGTTGCTCTTGGGATGCTCCGGCTTTTCCTCGATGGAAAGCGCTTTGCCGTTTTCATCAAATTCCACCACGCCGTATTCTCTGGGATCGCGGACAAAATAGCCGAAAATCGTCGCGCCTTTTTCCCTCTCCGCCGCCTGACGCAGCACTCTGGAAAAGCTCTGTCCATAGAAAATATTGTCGCCCAGAACGAGGGCAACGCTGTCGTTTCCGATGAAATCCGCGCCGATCAAAAATGCGTCTGCCAGTCCGCGGGGCGTCTCCTGAACCGCATAGGACATCGAAAGTCCCAGCTGCTCGCCTGTACCGAACAGTTCTTTAAAAGCAGGCAGATCCCTGGGCGTGGAAATAATCAGAATCTCCCGGATGCCCGCCAGCATCAGTGTGGAGAGTGGATAATAAATCATCGGTTTGTCGTAAACCGGCATAATCTGTTTGGATACCGCCTTGGTCAGCGGATAAAGGCGGGTTCCGGAGCCGCCTGCAAGAATGATACCTTTCATAGATTCCTCCATTCCTATGCGTTCATTCGCCTGTATGAAAAACATTTTGCTTTACAGGATCGCTCCTGTCCAGATGCGCCAAAAGGGGAACGGTGTCGCGCGCCGTCCCCATTCTGGTATACAAAGCCCTGTTTTTCTCGGTCTGTCCGGCATTTTCCTCCCGGCAGTCCGGAAATTTCTCAGGCTTTGTACATTTCGTTATAATATTTCTGGTAGTCGCCGCTGGTTACGCGCTCCATCCAGTCTTCATGCTCGAAGTACCATGCAATGGTCTTTTTGATGCCTTCTTTGAACATCGTCTCCGGATACCAGCCGATCTCTTTCTTAATCTTGTCGGGAGCGATCGCGTATCTTCTGTCGTGTCCCTTACGGTCTGCTACATAGGTAATCAGATCCTTGCTGACAAGCGCCTTGCGCGGGTCGTCGTCTGCAAGCATCTCCTGCAGGGTCTCGATAATGATTTCGATGATCTGAATGTTCTGTTTTTCGTTATGACCGCCTACATTGTAGGTTTCGAACAGTCTGCCCTGCTCCTGCACCATGTCGATGGCCTTTGCGTGGTCTTCGACATACAGCCAGTCGCGGACGTTCTTGCCGTCGCCGTATACCGGAAGCTTCTTGCCGTGCAGCGCATTGTTGATGATCAGCGGAATCAGCTTTTCCGGAAACTGATAAGGGCCGTAGTTATTAGAGCAGTTTGTGATATTTGCAGGGAAATGATAGGTATCCATATACGCTTTTACAAGCATATCAGATCCTGCCTTGCTGGCAGAATACGGGCTGTGGGGCGCATAGGGGGTTGTCTCATAGAAATAGCCGCCATCTTCGCTCAAAGAGCCGTATACTTCATCCGTCGAAACATGCAGGAATTTCTTGCCCGGCTTAAAGGTGCCGTCCGGAAGCTCCCACGCGTTCTTTGCGCAGTTTAACATCACAGCAGTACCCAGCACGTTGGTCTGTACGAATACCTCGGGATTCCTGATGCTTCTGTCTACATGGCTTTCCGCCGCAAAATGCACCACGCGGTCAATATCGTTTTCTGCAAAGATCTTTGCAATCGCTTCTTTATCGCAGATATTTGCTTTTACGAAGGTATAGTTATCGCGGTTTTCAATGTCTTTTAAGTTCTCGAGATTGCCCGCATAGGTCAGCGCATCCACATTGATGATGCGGATTTCGTTGTCATACTTGCGGAACATATAGTGAATGTAATTGGAACCGATAAACCCCGCTCCTCCGGTAACAAGATAGGTTCTCATGCCTCTTCTCCTTTTCGATTCTGCGCAAAAGGACGCAAAATCCCATAATCCTGATTTTTTTCCAGTGTACCATATTTTCCGTGTTTTTCCAACAGGAAAATACAGCTGATATCAGTAGCCCATATAGCTTACGTTTAAGTCAACATTTCCTTTGATTCCTGCAATCGACCCTCTCGACGAATACTGCCACATCTCATAACGTCCTCCATAGGTCGGTGCAGCGACATACTGTGCCAGCCAGATCTTGCAGCCGCCAAGGGCGCCTGTATTGATCTTTTCCGTCAGCCAGTTTTTATTCGCATACAGTCCCGGCGTGTAGCCGCTGTTACGGATCGTCTGGCAGAATGCGTTGATGACAGACGTTCGCGCCTCTTTGGAAATTCCGTCTGCGCGCCCATTCGCGCTCTCCACGTCAATATAGACAGGATAAGTGATTCTGTATTTTTTAATCAGGGAAAGCGTCATGGAGGCCTCTTCGACCGCTTCCACTTCATTCACCGCCTGGCTGAAGAAATAAATGCCGACCTTCAGACCTGCCGCCGTCGCGCCCTGAATATTGCTCTTAAACTTCTGATCCTCGACCAGCACGCCCGAAGCCGAGCCGCGATAGCCGCAGCGCAGGATGACATACTGCACACCGGAATTTTTGACTGCGTTCCAGTCGATATTGCCGTTGTGTTTGGAAATGTCAATTCCCATCACAGTTCCCGTATTTAAGCTGCCGTCCCCATTGAACGTGTATTTCACGCCCTGGATCACCTGTTCGCCGGTAACGGCGGTCCCGTTTTTGTCATAGAAAAAGCGTTTTCCGTCGATCGTCTGCCATCCGGTATACCGATATTCCACATTCGCTTTTTTGCGGTAAAATTTGTCTTTGGTATAATAATCCGCCGTCGTTGCCTCACGGTAGGTATCCCCGTCCTTGCAGTAGAGCTGGTTGCCGTTTTTATCTTTCAATAAGGTCTTTGTATCGCCGCGGTTTGTCTTTTTCTCCGTCACCTTCACAGTGCTGATTCCGCTCTCTACGTTGCTGCCGTCCTGCGCGACCGCTTTGATCTTCGCTTCTCCGGCTTTTACGCCTTTTACCGTTCCCTTATCATCCACCGAGACAAACTCTTTTCCGGAAACGATTTCCCAGCGAACGGACTTGTTCGCTGCATTGTCCGGCGATACCGTTACAGAAAGGGAAACAGTCTGTCCGACCTCAACCGTTGCAGAGCCTGAGATCGTGATTTTCTTGACCTTTACCTCCTCCGGCTTGGTTTCCGGCGTTTTTGTCGGCTCTGTCGCTGCAGTGCTGCTTTCGGTTGCAGATTCGCTTTCCGAAGGCTTTGTACTTTCACTCTCGGATGGCTTCGTGCTCTCGCTTTCCGTCGGCTTGCTGCTTCCGGATTCCGATTCGCTTTCCGAAGGCTTTGTACCTTCACTCTCGGACGGCTTTGTGCTTTCGCTCTCGGAGGAAGATTCGCTCTCGGTCGGCGGCGTATTCTCATTCTCTGCCGGGGATTCCTCCCTGGTCTGGTCGAAAACGGCGATCTGCGTTTCCTTTGCAAAATATGCGTATTTTATCTCCGGCTCCAGAAGTCTTGCCTGGGCAGGCTCCGGGATATCGGACTTGCCGACTTCCTCATATTCCTGTCCGTTTCCTGCCGGCGTTTTGGTGGACGCAACCCATTCCACAGTATCCTGCAGAACCGATTCCACTGCCGGTGCAATCGCAGTATCCTCTTTCGCCACGTTGATCTCGGATTCCTTTTTGATCTCGTCCGTCACGTCGACCTTTTTATACTCAATCTTGTCCTTTACCGTCACTCGCCCGGAAATTCCGGCTGCTTTTCTGCCGCTGATTTCATCCGGTCCGGTCACGGTAACGACGTAATCGCCTGCTTTTAAGTCTTTTAAATAAATTATGCCGTCCTTGTCGTCATCCTTTGCGTTCTGGCTCGACGCGCCCTCCAGCTTTACGGTAAAAGGTTGATTTCCTATCAGCTTACCGGAGTTTTTGTCCGCGAATTTAATTTTCATATCCTTCTGCATCGAAGACAGCTTTAAAATAACGTCGACATTGGCTTCCAGATCCTTTTCCTCATATCCGGTTTCGGTTTCCGTCTCCGTCGTCTCTTCTCCGGAAACCTCCTCCGAGACGTTCTGCGCTGCGACAGCGACCGCCGACAGGACCTCTTCCCCGGACATCCCGATCGCTTCCAGATTTTTCCCGACTGCAGCCACCGCCTCCATCTGCTTATTCTGCTCGTTTCGTCCCAGATACATCGATGTCGTAAACGCTGCCGCTGCCAAAACCAGCACGCCCGTCAGAGCAATCGCGATATCCAGCGCCGCCATCGGCTCTTTTCTGGCAGACCGGTGTTTTCGGTTTCTGCCGGATGCTGCGGTCGATGCGGACCCAGAGCGTTTTACAGTGCGGTTCTGACTGCTTTTTTCATGAAAAGTCTGACTGCTTTTTCCGGCAGGCTTTTTCACGCGGCGCTTATTGCTGTGCGCTGCTGTTTTGCCGGATACCTCGTCCCAGTCGTCGAGAAATTCTCCATCGTCCCAGTTCGACTTTTTCCGCTCGGGAATACGTTCTGCGCGCTGCGCCTTTTTTTTCTGTTCTGATACGCTCTTTCTATCTTTTATCCCATGGGGAGCCGCTTTTTTGGCACTTCCCGTTTTTTTCTTCTTATGCTGTTCCTCCACTGATTCCCTCCTGGCAGCTTTCCTGTCGAAAAATGTAAACGTTTTTTCGTTGTGTATTTTTTGTCTAAATGGCACAATATGTTTATCCGGACAAAGACTTTTGTCACCCAAAAGAAAGGAGTTACGCTTATGATGTACATCCATTATTGCCGTCACTGTAAACGAATCCACATGCTGAACGGGCACAAAAAATACTGTCCCGCCTGCCGCGGCCATTTAAATGAACTCAAGATTTCCTATCTGAAATATGTCAATCTCGCCCCGGCAGACCGACGTGCCTTCCGCGACCGTCTGGGTGATCCGGCGGAGCTTGCCGCCTGCACTACAGATGTGCGCCGCTCCTACGATTATGCAAAATGGCTGCAGCTGACCTCAAAGGTAGAACACAGCCATTCCCAGAACTATGCAGCATATTCCCACTAATTTGCGGGCAGTCAGCTTTTCATGAAAAAACACCGCACCGCAGACCGGAACCAATACATAACCCAGCGAATCAATGACAGGGGCGTTGAAAAAATCCACGCCCCGAAGTCCCATAATACTTAAAAACACGGAGCCGAACATCAAAATATAACCCGTGATCACCCACGGATTCAAATATTCCCGAATCCAGCTGTCATAATGATGCAGGGCGCCTTTTTTTAATAAAACCTGGGAAACCGCCGCCACAAGCACGGATCCGATCAGAAAGAAGTAATGATAATCAATCATGATTTTCCTGCTCCTTTCCTCCGTTGATAATCAGCGTCCCGGCAAGCACCAGTCCGACGCCGATGAGTTTTTTCACCGTAATCTGCTCCCCGAACAGTAATACCGCCCACAAAAGTGACCACAAAAGCGCCATCGCCCGATTCGCATACGCCACAGACAGTTCCACCCGTTTGATGACCTGCTGCCAGCAAAGCGCATAGATGCCCAGCACTCCGATTTCTGCTCCGTAGAGCAGCAAAAATGTCCATCCTTTTCCGCTCTCCGCGGACTGCGCTGCGATTTTGCTGATGACCGTGGAGCTGGTGTAGATCAGCACGACAAGCTGCAGGATGGCAAAATCCCGTAAATTCAGTTTCTTTTTCATATAAAAATTCCTTTTTGGTCGCCGAAAGTGCACTCACGAACCCGCGCTAACGCGCTTTTCCGCCTGCCTAGGCAGGCTGTTCGTTCGTTACCGGCTTTCGCCCATCCGCCCATAAACTTCGTTCATGGGCTACTGTCGCCGCTCGTCAATCATGCAAGCATGTTGACTCGCTGTTGCTCCAGTATATCATCTTTCTCACGGATTAGGAAGATTTAAGATTCTTAAATTATTTTGAATCTTTTGACCCCTGTCTGGACAGTTGTGTGGCTGAATGCTAAGATGAATGTATCAAAACGACTTTTTACCGGTCAAAATTGACAGTAAACCATAAGGAGTTCAGATTTTTTATGAAAGAAAATAATTCTACCGCAGAAAACAGCAGACCAAATCAGCATTCAAGGCATACCCATTCCCATACAAAAAGCCGTAAAAAAAGGCGTCGTTCTTCCAGCTCCGGGCGTCCGTCCGGACATGTGATTTTCGTCATCGTCTTTTCCATCATCCTCGTTGTAACGATTGTCCGGCTGTTTCTCTGGAACCGCGGGCGTCAGTCTGATTATGACCCAAATGAAACGACTACAGAGTTCGATGTTGAGGTTATGGATTATCTCCAGCCTCTCGATCCGGAAATGCTCGAAGGGCATGAAGATGACGGAGTAACCACCGTTCTTGCACTCGGCAACGACCTTCTGTCCGATGATCGCTCCGATACCGGTCTGGCTGCCCTGATGGAAAAATCCGCAAATGCCACCATTTTAAACGCTGCGTTCCCCGGAAGCTCCATTTCCATGAAGCATCAGGAATTTGACAACAGCTATCCGCTGGATGGCCTCAGCCTTTACTGGGTTGCGGCCGCCCTGCTCAACCAGAATTTCGACCTGATGGACGTCATCGTCCCGCAGATGAATTCCGAGGCTGCTGCCCAGGCGCTCGACACGTTAAAGAGCGTTGACCTTTCCAAGGTGGACGATCTCGTGATCCTTTACGACCTCCAGGACTACAGAGACGACCGTACGGTTTACGACGAGGCAAATGATAAAAACCTGACGACCGTTTACGGTGCTTTAACCGCGACAATCAAGCTTTTCCAGGAGCAGTGCCCGCATATCCGCATTTACCTGCTCTCCCAGCCCTACGGCACCTTCACGGATGCAAACGGCAAAACCATCGACATCGACCGCGATGATCTCGGCAACGGCACGATGGTCGATTACCTCAACTGGGAAGTCGAAGCCTGCCGCAAAAACGGCGTATCCTTTATCGACAACTACTACGGCGCAATCACAATGGAGGATACCGACTGCCTGACGGAGGGATATCATCTGAACCAAAAGGGTCGTGAAAAAATCGCAGAACGGTTTGGAAAAGTATTTAAACAGTAACTGGATCCTGCATAAAAACCGGGAGGCTGTGCACACTGCGCAGGCTCCCGGTTTCTTTCTTTTATGATGCTTTCTTCTTCGCAATCTCCACCGCTTCATTCCGGTACAGCTCATATGCTTCAATATCCGCGATTTTCGTCAGTCCGTTTTTTTGCGGATCGCCGGTATACGGAACGCTCTTGTTCAAAATCAGATACTGGCAGTTGTACTCCGTCAAAAGCGGCGAAAGCGCATCCAGATCAATCGTATCCTCCCGCATGATCTTATAAATCGGATGCGTGTCCCAGTTCCACTCCCAGGACGCCTCCAGCATCTCCCGCCCGTACGGCATCTGCACCTCCGAGGTATACTGCCGCACATAGTAGATCAGCTCTTGTGGAAATACCGCCCAGACGCGCTCTTCCTCCTCCGCCGGCATGATCTCGTTGCAGATCGCGATCACGGAATTTGGAATATGATACCGGTTCTGCGCCTTTGACAGATACGGGCTGTCATACACCGATTTTCCGGTCAGCACCAGCACCAGCGCCAAAACAACAAAGCCGATCCGGTAATGCTTTCCAAACAATCGGATCCCTGCATAAGCAATCACGACCGCCATGGGAAGCAGCCACAAAATCCGGTAATAGGTTTCTCCCTCCCCAAGCAGATTCATTATCGTCTTTGTAAACGGCAGAAAGAATAAAACCGTGATCACCAGAGAGCTTTCCACCAGCACCACGCGGATCTGTTTTTTCTTTTCTGTCACCAGCAAATACAAAAGCGCAGCCAGAAAAAGTACCGGATACCAGCCGCTGCCGCAGTAATTCTGAAAAATTGTCACAATCTCTTTCAACGCAATCTCTCCTATCGATGCAGTTTGCAGGTGTTTTGCAAACTGTCGTCTTTCACTTACAAAACCAGCAGCAACGCCAGATAAACCACATTCGGAATGCAGCATAACGCCATTTTCCACAAAATCGACCAGCTCCGGTATCGGATCGCTGCCACAAGCGCCGTAATGCCGAACAGCAGTGCTGTCAGAAACGCACCCATACTCGTCATCATCGCCGCTGCGATATGATTGACTGCAAGCAGCAGCCAGTAGGGCAGCTGCGATCCCGTTTTTTCCTGCCTCTCCCTATTTTTTTCCCGCGCACATAGCTCCAACATCAGCCACAGCTCCACCAGCAAGATCAGGTTTGCCAGCACTGATTTTCCCTGCCAGGTCCGCGTCAGGAAAAAGGTTTCATTCGTATAGATCGAAATATTCCCCCAGATCTGCATAATGGAAACCAGCGTCAGAAAAATCGGAAGCTTTACAGAGCCATCGGAAAACAGCTTTCTGCCGATCTGAACAAACACATAATAGGTCAGCGGAATAAAAATCAGCGGCAGCAGTGTATGCGCCACAATCGTTGCATGAATGCCTGTCATCCGCGCCACATAAGCAATCCACAGCGGCAGCGTCGCCAGGGCATGACGGATATCTAAGTCCGTAGAAAGTCCAGTGTAGGGACGAATCCGGTTCAATACGCCGGTCTGATCCGCCAATACAGATTGAACTACATAATACGCATCATCCCCGTCAAAGGATGCATAGGCAAAGGCCATGTACATCTGATATCCCACTGATGCCAAAACCAGCAGCCAGAAAAGCAGACGCTCCGGATTTTGAACTGCCATTCGCCGTATGCGGTTCCGTGCTCCGTTACCAGTGCCCGAAATCGTCGATTTTCGCAGACTGCACGCTTGCGCCTGCCCCGCCTGCTGCTGATTCACGTCCTCATTCCGCCCAGTCTGCTTCCGCAAGTCTCGTTCCCGCAGAAGCGTCCAGATAAATCCCGTCGCAGCCAACACTGCAAAAACCGCAGTTGTCAGATATACCAGCAGGTTCATCCCATAAACTTCTTTTACCATCACCGGCACAGCGATCAGCTGAAACACCGCCAGCTCACTCAAAAAACCTGCCAGATACAGGTTCAAAATCTTTTCTCTTTTCTGCCCAATTCCTTTTGTCCAAAGTCCGCCGATCCCGACCGGGGCAATTCCAAACACAAACAGACATCCCAATGCTTTCTGCAGCATATTTTCCTCTCATTTCTGCGCACGTTTTTTTTGCGCATGCCGAGTTTGCGTCAAGCGCGCGGACACAAATCTCGCGATTGAAAAATTTTATTTTTCAATCTTTATTCCTCCCCATACCGCGGCGTCATGTCGTACCAGTCGTCCCAGATCGCAGGGTAATTATAACTCATCGCCAGTGTCCTGATCTCATCAAACGCCTGCCCATAATTTTCCGGATGCAGTTCATTTTCACCGGTTGCAAAGCACTCCGTAATATATCGGCAGACATTTTTATGATAATGCATATAGTCCGCATAATTGTTCAGATTACAGATAATATCTTCTTTTCCCAGAAAATTGAACACATGGACATTTTCATAGTTCAACAATCGTTCCGTCATATATTCCAGTCTGCCAATGACCGCCTCCAGCTCCTTTTCCCGCGTTACATCGTTCCAGAACAGAATACTGTAGGGGGGATAAAAAATATAAAACTCCGTCTCCGGATGGGCTTCAATATACGGAAGAATATTTTTCTGCAGATTTTCCTCCACTGCATCCTTAAAATAATCCGCCGCAAGCGCTTCCTCTTCCTGCTTTTCCTCTGCCGCCTCGTAGTACATCAGCACGTTTGCCTTGTTATAATATTCATCCGTCCACCACGGCTTATACAGCTCCGCCCAGTCCGACGCATCCTTTCGATCCGCCAAAGGGCGCAGAATGTAATCCAGCAGCACATCCTTGTTCAACAGATATGGAACATCATTGAACACGTTATCATCATACAGATAATCCGTAACCGGAAACTTGGTTTCCTCCGGATCTGCTGAAAATGTGGACTGATCCACCGCCATGTACACAGCCTTGACCTGATCGCCTTTCGCGTCAAATACCAGCTGCATGATGTTGGACAGATCCTTCGGATAAGAACCGTTATAGGAAAGCTTCTGGGTTTTCATTCCCATCAGCTCCTCAAACCAGTCCGTGTTAAAGCTTGCAGTCATCGAGGAACCGATCAAAATGCTATCGTAATCCATATGCTTTGCCAATCCCGGATTCTGATTGACCTGGTTATCCACCAGATACGGGAACCACGCAAGGGGCTTATGATACTGAAAAAAAGGATCGACCCAGATCACCAGTGCCATACATCCTGCAAGTCCCGCCAGAAAAATGCCCAGAAAACCGGCAAGCCAGCGTTTCGGCTGCATTTTTTTCTGCTTTTTTTCTTTTCCTTCGTTTTCTTCCATTCCAATCTCCATTCCGCAGGCGTCTTGCGACGAAGGAATCGCGAGCAGAACTTCCAGTTCTGCTCTGCGATCATAGCTACTTTGTGGCGCCTGCGGCACAAATAGCAGTGTGAAAAATAAGCGATCACGCTTATTTTTCACACTACTCCTTAATTTAAGCCAAACATCCTCTAAAACCGATAATACAAAAAGCTGCTTACACTGCTTAATGACACCACACACCAGATCATCAAAAATGCCGTCACGAACATCGTTTTTCCATTCGGTTCAAAGCTCTTTTCCCGCTCTCCCGCATTGCGTGCAAAAAAGACGAGCCAAAGCGCCACTGCCAAAAAAACAAAGCATAAGTACAGCTCGCTTCCCGGCAGACGATCCAGATGTAAAATCTTGATCACATACCAAAACTCTTCCAAATTGAACGCCTCTGTGATCTGAACCGCCGGAGCTGCAAAGCCACCTCCGATTAACCGTCCGATAAACTCACCTGCCTGTGACAGATTTGCAGAACGGAACAGCATCCATGTAAAGTTCAAAAACAGGAAGGTCAGAGCGACGCAAAGCACATGTTGGGCTACAGAAAGTACGTCGAATTTTTTCGTTCCACTTTGAGCATGCACATCCGCCGCACACTGCTGCCGTGGCTGCTTTAGCTGCCATGGCTGCTTTCGCTGCCATGCCCGAGTAACCAGATACAGCGCACCATGCAGCGCTCCCCACAGGACAAAGTTCCAGCCTGCGCCGTGCCAGATTCCGCTGACCAGAAATACAATAAATAAGTTCAAATACATCCGCGTTGTACCTTTCCGGTTGCCGCCCAGCGGAATGTATACATATTTTCTCAGGAAACGGTTCAACGTAATATGCCAGCGTTTCCAAAATTCAATGATGTTGGACGCCTTGTAGGGAGAATCGAAGTTCACCGGCAGCTCCATGCCAAGCATATGAGCAATGCCCCGCCCCATATCGCAATAACCGCTGAAATCGAAGTACAGTTGCAGCGTATAAAACAGCATCACCAGCCAGGCATCCGTGCCGGACAGCCCTGCCACATTGCCATAGCCTGCATCCACCGCCTTGCCGAAGGTATCCGCAAGCAGCACCTTTTTTGACAGCCCCAGCGCAAACAGATACAGTCCGCCGGAAAACTTTGCCCAATCCAGACGCTGCCGACCGATTTGCCGATACTGCGGCAGCATTTCCTGCGCATTAACAATCGGTCCGGACGACACATATGGGAAAAAGGAAACGAACAGGACATATTCCCTCAGGCTGCACGCCCCAACCTCTCCTTTATAAGCATCTGCCAGAAATCCAATCTGCTGAAAGGTAAAAAAGCTGATGCCAAGGGGCAATGCAAGCTGCAGAATCGGATCCTCCAGCCCTTTCATCTGACTCCAGCCAGCCGATATTGCATTAAAATATTTAAAAAAGCAAAGTAATGCAAGATTTCCTGCAATTCCAATTCCTAACAAGAGTCTTTTCCGGGAGCTGTCACGTTCCATCCCATACTCTGCGCGCTCCATAGCACTTCCGGAAACACGCTCTGTAACACGCCCAATGCCACGCTCTATGGCGCGAAAAAAAACATAATTCCATGCAATACTGCCCAGCAGCAGCAACAGATAATACGGACTCGCTGCTCCGTAAAACCACAGGGAAAAGGCAATCAGCCAGAGCTGCAAAAGCTTCTGGCGCTTTAGCCCCCAGAAGCCCAGCAGACACAGCGGAAAGAACAGCAGGATAAAAATATATGACTGAAATAACATACTCAGCTCTCCACTTCGATCACATGGTTTCGTTTTTCATAGCCTGCTGTATTCAGCTTCCAGACACTGTTTCCAGCCTCATCCTCCGAACACTTCTCAAAGCCCAGCTCTCCGTAGAATTTCCGTACCATGTTGTTTTTCGCCGTCGGATAATAGTATCCGTAAATTTCTTCGATTCCTGCTTTCTGACACCGTTCAACAAGCTCATCCAGCATTGCAAGCTCCATGTCCCGTTTCAGGACGCGGCAGCTCATCAGCCACAGGCGGATATGCGCTGCTTTCTCTTCCTTTTGGGCGATCACAACAGAAACAACGCCGTTATCCCCGAACTTATCCTCCAGCTTTCCATATAAGGTAATATAAGAATCATCCGCCGCCATTTGTTCAATCTGTGCCTGTGTCATACGCTGTGTTGTTAAATTGAACTGATTGCTCTTATTGGTCAACTGTGCGATTCTTGCCATGTAAACCGGTTCAAAGCTTCGGATCGTGGCTTTCATATCCAGGGATTTTAAATACTCTGCATAGTCCGCAAAGGATGCCTGCGCCTTTTCGCGCTTCAAATTTGCCTGATACATCTCATTTCGTTTTCGGTCATCCTCCGAAAGCGACGTCACTTCAAAATAACCACCGCGATCCAGCACCCGGATATAATCCTCCGGTTTGCCGATCTCCGGCGCAGTCACGCCGGGTGCCTGCTGCCGCACAATCTCCCGCTCTGCCGGATTATCATCTGCAAACACAAGGCTGTCCGGCAAAATGTTCAGCTGATGCGCAATTTCCAGAATATTCCGGCTCTTCGGCTCCCAGTTTGCCGCAATGATCAGGAAATCCTCCGGCTTCAGCACCCCTGCCGGATGATTCAAGCCTGCAAGTGCATTTTCCTCTTCATTCTTGGATGCGACGTTCAACATCACGCCATAGTCTTTCAGTGACTTCACATAGGACTGAAATTCCGCATAAACCTGTCCCAGATTCGTTTCCTGTCCAATTTCCAGATTCTCCGGACCGTCATCTCCGACAATACCTCCCCAGAGCGTATTGTCCAGATCCAGCACCAGCGATTTTTTATTTTTGCCGTAAAGCGACTTCATGATATTTGCAACGTTGTGTGCCATCCATGGAATCGCCTTCAGGCACAAACTATACTTGTACATGTGCCAGAAAAACGGCGCCGACCATTCATCCAGACCATATGCCGCAGACTGATAGCAGATATCATTGATCAGGAAATTTTGATGCTCTGCCGCATAATCTGCAAACATCTGGTTCATCCGATTCACATACCAGGTTCTGCCATGAAAATCCGCACCATCCTGATTTCCCATCAAACGGTAATAGGGAAGTTCAAAGTTGTCCTGAATGATCGGACAATGCCAGGTATCCGCCAGCTTCTCCCACATCACCTGAAAATGTTCAAATTCCGATCTGAGCTTGTCTTCCACCTGTTCCCGGGAATCCTTTACCTCCGGCAGACTGCGCAGGTTCCGAAAGCTCGTATGAATATAAACCAGATCCGGTCCAAACGCGTTCAATTCTTCATTGCCGAACATCGCATCTTCCCAGTACATTCCGTACTCCGATTCATAAAAGGTCGGTTCAATTCCCTGATTCAACAAAAACAGCTCCAGAATCCGGATAATATCATGGGTCGTAGAGCCTCCCAGTACCGCGATTTTCTTCGGAATCCGCTGGGTATTCTCCTCCAGCAGACGACGCTTCAAGCTCTTTGATTTTTTTAAAATATATTCACTGTCAAATGGATATTCCAGTTCGTGCAGCATAAGTGTGTTCCTTTCTGTGGTTCTGATACTCTTTATCATACTACCAATCCCTGCTTTTTAACAAGCAGGGATTGGTAACCGTCTAATTTTCAGGAATTTAACATGCATTTCTCGCCAAATCAATTACCAATATTATCTGTGAACTTTCTGAAAAATTAACTCTCGACGACTTTCAGGTTTAGTCCTGAGAGTCATCAGTGCTACGAACGCAATAAAGTTCTTTGCGTCAGTCTTGTTCCCTTTGCATGGATTTTCGTTACATCCTCCCATGCTTCCACAAAAAGAACTGCACTAATCTGCTAAATAAATTTTCTTACTGTTTTACTTTTTCGGATAAGCCATGTACATGCAAAACTAAACAGCAAAATACAGCAGATATAAACAGAGCATGCAAATATTCCGAATGTCCGATCTGCCAACCGCAAATACAGCTTCAGGAACAGCTTCTGACCGATATGCTCCAGTAAGTATACGCCAAATGCACAACTGCCCAGACATGCTATGACCCCTGCTCCCCTGATATTTGTATGCACTGCAAAAAATCTGCGGACACCAAGATAAACTACACAAGCCATCAGCGGGATCATAAGATTCAATACGGATTCATGATATTCCCCACTCAGCTTTCTGTCAACAATCACCATAACTGCAGCTGCTATCACACTCACTGCCAAACCAACCGATAGCTTCCATCCGGAAAGCTGTCGGCATTTTTCTGTACTAACTGCTTTTTCCAGAAAATATCCCACCAAAACATAAAAAACATTATTCTGCAGTACAAAAAAACTTATCGGCATAGAATATCCCGTAAACTGTCCGATCATAGACACTCCAACTTTAACGATCAAACCCAATCCCAGAAAGTATTTCATGCAATCCAAATCCACATTTCTCGCAATTGCCCCAAGAAATGGAAGCATCATCAAAATTCCTATATATTCATACAGGTACCAGTAAGAAGTCTGAATCTCATTTTTCAGCAGCTTCTCCACAAATGCCATTGCTGAAAATGTATCCTGATTCCATGCAAAGCACTGCAGGCCATACATCAGCGCAGAAAAAGCAACTAACACTACAAGCATTCTGGAAATTCTCTTTTTAAAGATCACACTCCAGCTCTCAGCTTTTGGAATCAGCAATGCGCCTGTGATCATCATAAATAACGGAACATTAATTCTGCAAATACAGGACAAAAGCAACGACACGGAAAACGTAAGAACACTATCCGTATTTGTATAATAGGTATAATATAGATCCGAATGATTCAGGACGACCATCACTACCGCTATGATCCGCAGCATTTCGATATGAAGCTTTTTATTCACACTGTTCTCCTTTATTTTTACGCTGGATTCATCCTATCTGTAATTGCTATCGGATGTTCCTTCCGTTGTCGTAACCATATCTTTTCCATAAAAGCTTCCAACAACTCTATTGGTAAATGCTTCCGGATTTTTGATGACCGGCATATGCATCAATGGTCCCTGCTCCGGATTTGTCGGACACAGATATGCTTCTTTAATAGAATCATCCCGCAATATTCTTTCCTGGGATTCCATTTGTTCCTTAAAATCTGCTGCCTGACCGCTTGCAATATAACTGCAGGAGCTGTAGAACAACGAATCCTTCAGATTTCCCCTAAATATCAGGCACAAAACCAGGCAAGCAAAGACAGCCGGAACTGTGATGCATTTATGATAAATTTCTCTTTTTTTCAGGGTATGACGCAGTTCCAGTTTCCGCAAGATCCAGCCCTCCACGTAGATAACAGAGGAAACCGACGTTAAAATAAACGTCAGATATTCCATCGTTCCAGGTCCTCCGGACACCTCCGTTGCTGCATAGAGCTCTGGCGCATACATTGCCGCATACACCCCAAACATATAGCCAACCCATAATACCGGATATTTGAACTGAAAGTTCAATTTTGCTTCTGAAAGACATTCCCATGCTGCGACTGCTACAAAGAATAACAGCACAAATAAAAGTGGAGTCTCCCTCCCATAATTTACTACATTTACAGCCCCCTGCCACAACGCTTCTGCAATCGTGAAGGCTGCTTTTCCTACGCTGAGGCCCATCTGCTCTCCGCCTACTCTGGCTGCATTTCCTGGTGCTGTAATCTGAAAGTACAAAGCGATCATTCCGGCAACTATCGGGAATGCAAATATCCCTGCACGCTTTTTATTTTTCACGATCACAAACGTCAATCCATAACTGAATAAAACCAGAAATGCTGAATAATAGCTGCTCCCTCCGATTGCGATCATTCCCAAAACAGAAAAGATAATATATCTGAATTTGTCCGTTCTTAAATATTTCAATAAAAATCCAATCAAAAGCATTGCCAGAACATGGGGCATCATATAGTGGATTACTCCAACATACCAATACATACCGATTCCGGAGCTTGGAATCCATTGATAAAACATCAGCAGGATCAATAGAGTGACTACTCCGCCTTCATACCATTTTAAGCCAAAATAGTTTGTAAAAACCTCATGTACCATATAATAAGTGGCTGCAATCATTGCCAGTGTCCAGAACACAGGTACGATCCAAAAACTTCTATATACAAAGACCTCCGGCATCAGCGTAAATATAAAAACACTGAACCAGTCTCCATTCCAGACCTGGCACATCTGCTTTGTCGTTTCCAGACCTGTCCGAAGCACTTCGATCACAGAATGCGTATGAAGCCACGTCTGATGGCTTGCTGCAGAATATCCGTAGTCGTCCCCCGAAGGTCTGGCGATAAACGCCAATAACCAGTTTGGTATCATCGACGCTAAAAACGCGATTCCCACAGCTGCTGCTATTTTCTTTATACTAATCCATTCTGCCAGTTTCTTCACCGTAAAAGCCTCCGTTTTTTCTGTCTTTTCAGTTTTATCTGTGTTTTTATTTCCCATCTCCGATCACTTATCCAACTCTTCATAATAACGAATTTTATTTTTTCCGTAATACTCCGCCGTTCCAAATCTCCAGGTCTCGATTTCATCTGTCGTAAACAGCTCCGGAGTTTTCGGCGGTTCCTGGATTAAAATCAGAGCTTCGTCCGAATTTTTAATGGTCTCAATATTTTGTTCTATTGCATCTGCATATGCCCGCGCTTCACCGCTCCTGACTGCATTTACAATAGCTGCAGAGGTTATTTCTTTCGGCGATGCCAGGGATACCAGTAAAAAACATATCACTGCCATTCCTGTACAAAAGCCATACCATTTTAAATAAAAATCGGCGTTCCAGCACAGTTTTTGTTTTTTCTGAATCCATCCGATCCAGTAAAATTCAAGAACAACGGTCAAAATCAAAAACATATCATACATAATGTTTTCAATTCTTCCCGTTCCCCACTGTCCGAGTGCAAACAGCTGCGGTGCATACATTGCAGAAAGGAAACAGTATCCTGCCAAAGTAATGACTCCCGGAAGCGGAAACACAAACTCTGTTTTAGAGGCTATTGCCCACAAAACAGGAAGTGCCATTAAAATCAAAAATACCCAGGAAATCCCGGTCCAGTTTCCTCCAATATCCTGTATACACAGTACAAAGGATTTTAAAATAGAACCAATTACACCATAGGATGCAATCTCACCGGATTTTCCCTGCCTGATCCAGTTTCCCGGCGCTGCTATATTGACACAAAACGCGATCAGCATAACTCCTCCGGGAACTGCCAGATACTTTAACAGATCCTTCCGTTTTATCCACAATAAAATCAAGATCACATATCCTGTAACCACATTTCCGATCAACGCTGTCACAAGATTTCCGCCGCCAACCATAACTGCCATCCATGCTGCCAATACACTATACAGCACTCTTTTTTCTTTTCTGACTATCGCATGTATCAGAAATGCCATGAATAAAAGCAAAAAGCTAAATGCACCGGTATAATGAATTCCTCCGTTCCACCAGTAAAAAGCAGATACTTTGGCCGGTGCAAGCTGCAACGCCAAAATAGCCAGCAAACACCCCAGAATCCCTGCCTCCCTCTTTCCGGCTCCAAACATTGTATGAAAAAATTGATAGGTGAAACTTAGCACAGCTGCGCTCAATAACCCGGACAACAACGCTGGGGTCAAATGATAATACTGTTCTCCCCAGATTCCTGGCTGAAGTGCCATAAGAAAAATGGAAGAAAATGTTCCCTGCCAGCTTCCAAAGGCATCTGCTACTGTTTTACATGCGCCGCTAAACGCACCTAAAACGCCTTTCCCATGCATCCATGCCAAATGACTGTTTGCACCATATTCAAAATCATCTCCCTGTGGATAAACATACTTTCCGGACCATGCAAGCATAAGCCAGGTTATAAACAACACCACAATCAACAAAGAAAATACCCATCCTGAAAATTCTTTTTTTTCTGATGTTTTTTCAGACAGAATATGTGTGCAAAGCCATCCCGTTCCATTCGCAGAAACTATAAGGATCCATAATATAAAAACAAACCGGAGAAGCCCGCCTGCCAGTGCATGTCCATCCAAATCTCCAACTTTGATCACAACCAGCAGATAACAAAACCATATCGATAGTGTACTGGCCACCACCGTTAAGCCACTTTTTAAAAAGAATTCTTTATTCCCTACCTTTTCTGAAGCTGCTTTCCATACTGCCGTTATCACAGCCATTGTAAGCAATATATGCCCCATTCCATACCACTTCTGAACAGAATAAATCATATAATATGCAGATATAGCTATTGCCTTTATAATGGAATAATTGCTTTGATTTTTTACTCCCAACAGCATTAAATATGCCATTGGAAACAGGAAAATTACAGTCCACTCAAACATCAATATAATGTTCTCAATTTTTTTCTTATTCCTATCTGTTTTCACTCAACATTTTCCTCTCGTATCATTTCAAAGCTTACATAAACATCGGTTCCTGCATGATCGATAACCTGATTCGTATCCTGATCATAAATCAGAATATTGAGTCCATTTTCTACAAAGCTGTAATTTTTCCCATTCAAAATCAGCTCCGTATCTTCACGATCTCCATCATGGAGCTCAGATTTTACATAAATTTCTCCATCCTTGATCGGATACTTCTGACTGTATTCTTTTCCGCTTAAATACAGTGTCGGAACGCCATTTTCAAAAATCCAAACACCGCCCTTTTGATAATCCTCATAACATATTCCAAGTGCAGCAAGACCATCATAATAAGAATCTCCCGCTGCCATATAGTTCCCGTTCAAAGACAGAATCACCGTACGGTTCTGCAATGTACTGACTCCCTGTAAATAGCTGCCTGCATCCGTAAGCCCGTTCAGCATATTTGTCTCTCTTTTATCATCCAGATACTGCTTATTCAAATCCCAATCTTTATATTTTGAATCTCCCCTGTGATCCGTCAGTTCATAATTTGCAGTTAAAAACCGTGCCAGATGATCTGTTACCTTTGCAGCACCGCTGTTATTTACATGATCGGAATCCCGAAAATCCACTGCATAATCCAACCCGATTTCATCTCTCAGCTGATTATAATCCAACATCGGAATATTTTCCTGCGCAGCGATTTCTGCAGTCTTATTGAAACGCATCTGTTCCTCTTCTGATAAAATATACGGAGACGCCATAAAGACCAGCTGTGTTCCGCTTTCCTTCGCCAGCTCAATGATTTTATATAAATATTCCTCGCATACCGGATTTAAATCTGCTTTTTGATCTGCCGGCACTTTGACGGGTGTTTCAAACGACACAATATCAAAGCTTCCCCGATAACCTCTCATATAAGGCAAATCATCTTTAAAATCCTCTTTTGATAATTCCTTATACCGCGAATGAATGATCGGAAGCTTACATAAAACCCGATTGCGATACGAAGAGCTTTCTCCCATTCCAGCCGCCATATAATCTACAAATTCAAAAAGATTTTTTGACCAGTGCATTCCAAGCGTATTTCTGTAAATTACCTCTTCACTGTACTCCATTCCGTCCAATACAGTTCCCCATACCTCCACGACCGCAATCTTTGGCTTTTGTACCCGAATTGCCTCCTTCAAAAAATAATAGGTACTATCCAGCCGCTGAGAACCAGCAGACAATGTATAACCGGCAATTCCATACTGATCCCATAACAAACCATGATCGACTGTACAATGTGCATGGCTGCTTCCAAAAAACATCACATCTGCTGTTTTTTGTGGCATATGATAAAATCGCTGCCAGCCGCCTCCACCGCCCGTGTCTTTATAGTTCAATACGGAAGTCGTTTTTCCAAGCACAATGCACACAACCAGAAGAAAACCGATTATTTTTATCAGATTTCGATCATTCTTTTTTTTCATTCCTTCTCCATCTCTTCCAGAAAGCGAATATGTTTAAAACTGCAAATAAATAAAGTTTGCAGATTCAAATCCCTGTCCATAATAGCCAAATACAATACAGCTCACAATCAAACAAATCAAAATCGCCCAGCGGAATACACACCACTGTCCCATCAATAATTCTGCTATTTTTTTCTGTTTCAAATATTGCAGGCAATCCACGACAATAAGCCCAGTCAAACCGATCATTAAAATATGAATCTCCTGTACATCCAGTCCCATCGTATAAAGGCTTCCGTCAAACAGAGACCACATATCGCAAAAAGAAATCATCCTTTTCACATAATACAATGCCTGTTTTACAGAGTCTGCCCGGAAGAAGATCCAGGCAAAATCCACCAGCGCAAAGGTTACTGCAGCCTTTGCAAAACGATATCCAAACGACGCTGTTTTGGTATGGCAATATCCGTTTATTTTCCGGATTACCGGTCTAAGTTCTTTTTCAAGGATCTGATAAATTCCATGTAACGCTCCCCAAATGAAAAACGTCCAGTTTGCGCCATGCCATAATCCGCTGACCATAAATGTAACCAGAATATTCCAGTATTGACGCCATTTGCTGCAACGGTTTCCGCCCATCGAAATATACACATAATCCCTAAGCCATGTGCTCAGGGAAATATGCCACCTGTGCCAGAACTCCGTCACGCTTTGCGCAAAATAGGGTGTTTCAAAATTATTGATCAGATCAAATCCCAATGTTTTTGCTGCACCAAGTGCAATCAACGAATAACTGCTGAAATCGCAGTAAATTTGAATGCCATAGCTCACTGCACCCAACACAAGTCCGAATGTGCCATAGCATTCCGGCCTGCCAAAGGTTGTATCTGCAATCACTGCAATCCTATCAGCAATAACCAGCTTCAAAAAGAATCCCCAAAGCATTGTAATAAAACCGGAGGCAATCCGTTCCGTATTCCAATTACGTTTTATACTGCTATCTCGAAGCTGCCGTAACAAATTCGTCGAACGCTCAATCGGACCTGACAAAATCTGTGGGAAAAACGAAACAAATAACGCATATCGAAGAAAGTTATGTTCCGCTTCAGACTTTCCCCGATACACATCGATCAAATATCCCAGTGCAGTCAACGTATAAAATGAAATTCCGATCGGCAGTGCAATATTCCATTCTATTTCCACTGGCGCAATACGGAATTTTGCCAGCACTACATTGATACTGTCCAAGAAAAAACCGGTATATTTAAAATATCCCAGCATTCCAATTACAGCGATGACTTCTGCAACAAGTATAATTTTTTTATTTCTCTTCTTTTTTTCCTGTTCACAGTCCATTCTCTGCAGCAGCCGCGCTCCCAAATAGGTCACCGCTGTCACTGCAAGGAGTAATATTCCATGTACCGGATTCCAGCTCATATAAAAATAATAGCTGGAAAGCAGCAGCCAGGTTGGACGGATTCTATGTGGAACAATGAAATATACCAACAAAACAGCCGGGAAAAATATCAAAAAATCTATGGAATTAAACAGCATAGAGCTTTCTCCTACCCTTATCACAAAAATGCAGCTGGAGAAACTTTTTTATTGCCCGCACCCCAGCTGCATTGATGTTTGATTTTGTATTATGCCAGCATTTTTATTCATGACAATAGAATGCTCGCAGAGCGTGCATTCTATTGTTTACACTATTTATTCTTTCGTATCTTTCCCCACAATCTGCAGTCGGAATTCAAAATCCCTTCTGTCCTTCACGCCAAGATTATGCAGGATAAGACCCGCAAACAGGGACTGTAATGCAGCTAATCCTGCAAATCCGCAGGCGATCAGTGTCGGGAACTTCGGCACCAGACCAGTCTCCACATACTCGATTCCAACCGGAATAAAGAACCCAACTGCAATCACAAACAGCAACAGCGCCAACAGCCCAAAAAATGCAAAGGGGCGATACTGACGGAACATCCGGAAAATCGTTTTCAGCACGCGAAAACCATCTGAATACGTATTTAACTTGGATTCGCTGCCCTCCGGACGGTCACGGTATGTGATCACAACATTATCTACCTGCATATTGTTATAAACCGCATGAATCGTCATCTCCGTTTCGATTTCAAAGCCACGGGACAGTACCGGGAATGTCTTGACAAAACGGTAGGAAAATGCACGATATCCCGTCATAATATCCCGGATGTCCGATTTGAACAGTGCATTGATCGACGCACGGACAAGACTATTTCCCATATTATGGAAAGGACGTTTATTCTCTTCAAAATACGTTGATGACAGTCTGTCACCCACTACCATGTCTGAGTTGCGCTCCAGCACCAGGTCCGCCATTTCTCGCGCATTTTCCATCGGATAGGTATCATCACCGTCTACCATAATATAACACAGTGCATCAACCTCCTGAAACATTCGGCGGATTACATTGCCTTTCCCCTGTTTATATTCCTGCCGTACCACCGCACCGGCCTTTTCTGCCAGCTCTGCAGTGCGGTCGGTAGAATTGTTATTATATACATAAATAACAGCCTCCGGAAGCGCCGCTTTTGCATCCCGGACAACCTTTTCAATCGTTTTTTCTTCGTTATAACAGGGAATCAGTACCGCTATTTTATCCATCAGCGTTCTCCTTTTTATTCATAACAGTAGAATGCCTTCAAAATGTGCACTCTATCGCTTTCTTACTTTCTGTGCCAGATCCAATGTGTAAACCGCCTGCTTTTCTACGCCCCGATCCGGAGAAACATGAAACGCAATGGCATCTTCCTGACTGAATTCATCGGATATTTCTTCTCTTAATACCTGACTTGGATGAAACAGGATTTCAAGCATCCTGCCGTTATGCTCTGCCTTTTTCTCCATATTCGGCAAAAGCTGCCTGATTCGCTCTTCATCCATATGCCCGCTCATGATCAGTCCCCACAGATACATCGGCTTCATCCCTGCATTCCGGAACCGTTTTTGCAATAATGCAGAACAATAGTTCAATAAAATATTCTTTACAAAATTGACCGGTCGATAGGTTTTGTATAAAGAAGTCTTTTTCAAAAATACAAAAAACGGCTCCTTTGCATCCCGGATATAAGACGCTTTCCAGCCCTGCTCGTCCAATACCTCAAACAGTGCCTCCGCTACAACCGGTATCATATGGGTATGCTGATGACTGTCTATACGAAGCTCCTGCAGGTTCAATTCTGAAAACACTCCCGCCACAGCTTTGATCTGAAGTTCAATTTCTTTTTTCAGCTGTTTTTTGAACCTGTTTCTGGACGGAAGATAAGAAACAAAGAACAGCTTCTCCCAGGAAATCTGAAAATGTCCTTTTTCATCCACCAGATCCGGTAAATCCTTCGGATCTGACAGGCAGCTGCCCTCCATCAGATTTACATGGACAGAAATTGCCGGCTGCCATGGAAATTCTTCCTGTGCCTCCCGATACAGCCTCACACATTCTTCAAAACAGCTCATATTTGCAAGCACACTGATACTGTTCAATTTTCCATCTTTTAAACATTCCAGAATATCTCTGCTTGCATGAACGGATTCCCCAAAATCATCCGCATGAATATCAATCTTTACGCTCATTTTCCTGCTCTTCCTCTGCGCTATCCTCTGCATCCCGCAGGATCATGGAATCCACGATATACCGCGGACGTCCTTTGCTTTCCATATAAATTTTCCCGATATATTCCCCAATAATTCCCTGGGATAAAAGTGTAATACCGCCGATCAGACAGTTCGAAGCCACCGTTGTCGTCCAGCCGGCAACAACCGCACCATTTGCCCAGTCCACGATACAGGAAATAAACAGTCCAATGCTGAACAAAAAGGTCAGAAATCCAAGGATTACGATCATCTGCAGCGGTCTGGTGCTCATGGAAGTGATTCCATCTACTGCCAGCGTCATCATCTTTTTCAATGTATATTTCGACTGTCCGGCTTCTCTTTCCTTTACATCGAAATAAACAATATCCGACTGGAAGCCCATCGTCGGAATCAATCCCCGCAGAAACAGGTTCGTTTCACGAAATTCTGACAGCGCATCCAATGCCTTCTTTGACATCAGGCGATAATCCGCATGGTTCGTAATCGTCTGGCAGCCAAGCACATGCATCAGCTTGTAAAACAGTCCTGCTGTCGTCTTTTTGAAAAATCCGTCGGTATCACGGTCATTGCGCACGCCATAGACAATCTCACAGCCATTCTGATAGCATTCCAGGAACTGATCCAGTGCTTCAATATCCTGCTGTAAATCTGCATCTATTGTCACAACCGCATCTGCCTTGCTTCTAGCAGCCATCATCCCCGCCAGGATCGCACTCTGATGACCGTAGTTGCGAGAAAAGCTTAAGCCCGCATATTTGCTGTTCTGACGTGTCAGCTCATAAATGATCTGCCAGGTGCTGTCCTTACTTCCGTCGTTGATAAATAAAATCTTACTCTTATCCGAAATCGTCCCCGCCTGAATCAGCCGATCCAGCTTGTCCAAAAGAACCGCTGCCGACTTATGCAGAACCTCTTCCTCGTTGTAGCAGGGAACAACGAGATATAAAATGGTGTTTGTTCGTTTCATGTTAAATTCTTCCTCATCCATAGCTACGAGTCCGGCTCATTGTGCCATGGCTCTTCTCCTGTGTCGCGCAGTCAACGCAATAAAGAGTATTGTACCAGCTGCACACACGTTTATTATATAACATATTTTCTGAAAAGGCGTCCCTAAATACCAAATTCTGACAACAGCGTCTTTTTCAGAGATATCCGTCAGCTCCACCAGTCCGTCGCTTCCGCGTCGGTTAATTTCTCCTGCCGAACCATCCTCCATTTCCGCATGATAACCTTTATACCATACCAATGGCAGTTGATATGGCGCATCTTCCTTTTTCAACCTGACAACCAATTCTCTCCCCTGAAATTCCCCTATATAGGATTTTCCACTGTTTGAAACCACGATTCCTGGCTGCTGCAGATTTTCCCGCGTTGTCACTGCAGGAAGCCATTCTTCCCCTGCACCTATTCCTGCGATTTCCTCACAGATATTTCGATTGTCCCAATTCTCTCTTACAGGCATTTCATTGCCTTTCCAGTAAAACAGTCCGCTTACCACAGATAATACCAGAATACATCCCAGTGAAAGATTCTTCCACTTCACACAGCTCTGATCCTTCGCAAAAATAACAGCAAAGGCAAAGATCAGTAAAACCGATGCTGCCCCCATCAAACGTCCCGGGAATTGCAGAATATCAAATGCTTTTTCAAATATTTTCCAAAATCCCTGATTCGTCGTAAGGAGAATCAGAAAAATTCCCCCTATAAAATATCCTGCTCCGCTCCAGCTTTTACAAGGTCTATTCCAGACGAATGCACAAATGGCCAAGCAACTCAGCAATAAAATTGCAATTCCAACGCCTGATTTTCCCAATGCACTGTGCAATGCAAGCACATTTTTTGATACATGTGTCCACGGCTGTGATACCCTATAGCTCTGAGCCTTCATCTGCTCCAGCATCGGTCCCCAATAAGAAACTGTAATACCGGATACCCCTGCTACTGCCGTCATCAAATAGAACCACTTTTTCTTCTTTCCAATCCATTTTGGCAGCTGAAACACCAGAAGTACAAAGCATAACACAAGGGCAATCGCTGTTGATAACGCATGCGAATAAATCAATCCGGTAAATCCAATTCCAAGCATCCATGGAAATTCATTCTTTTCGACAAATAAAACCATTCCCATCAATGCAAGTGGTAAAAATACCAGTGCCTGCGTCTGTGCCAGTGTAAAGCTTTTAAAAATCCCATCTATAACAGGATAAGAAAACAAATACAATGTTCCTGCGGCCAGCGCCAGATGAATATCTCCTGTTTTTTTTCGTACACAAACATACATGGAGACAAACAATTCCAGAAGCAAAATATAAATATATATTTTATAAGAAACTTCCAGCGAACATCCTGCCATTCTCAAAACTGCCGGCAGATAAATAAAAAAATCGGGATAAAAAATGCCTACACCATAACCGTAGGAATATGCCAGTGACGGATGCACTTTTACCGGAAATATTCCCATCTGAAGTGCCTGATTTAAACTCTCAATTCTTGCCAGATGAAACGGAGCATCCGATCCCATCCATATTCCTTTAAAAAAACATGGAATAAAGCAAATTGCTGTAACACACAAAACATAAACGATCCTTCTAAATCGGCTTTTTTTCATTTCTTTATTCCTATTATTTCTCATAATATTCCGCATACCACTCCGCAAACGCAGTCAATCCCACTTCCAGCGGCGTATCCGGCTTAAATCCGAAATCCTTTTCCAGCTCCGATACATCCGCATAGGTCTGATATACATCCCCCGGCTGCATCGGAAGAAATTCTTTTTCCGCTTCATGGTCGATCACTCCGGCTTTCTTCAGGCAATTTTCCAGCGTTTCGACAAAAAATTTCAGGCTTACCGGCTGATGATTTCCGATATTATAAACCTTCACTCTCACTCCATCTTCATTGGCGTCCGGAGCCTTTTCCATCACTGCAGATACACCTTTAACGATATCGTCAATATAAGTGAAATCACGGTACATATCTCCGTAATTAAACAGCTGGATTTTCTCGCCCTTTACCATTTTATTCGTGAATCCGAAATATGCCATATCCGGTCTTCCGCAGGGACCATATACGGTAAAGAAACGCAATCCCGTGCAGGGAATCCCATACAGCTTGCTGTATGCATGGGCAAGGAGTTCATTGGATTTTTTCGTTGCCGCATATAAAGAGACCGGCTTATCTGTCTTGTCCTCTGTCCGATAGGGTACTTCTTTATTTAATCCGTAAATCGAGGAACTGGAAGCATAAACCAGATGCTTTACACCTGGCTCTCCGTCATCATAAAAATGCCTGCAGCATTCCAGAATATTATAAAATCCAAGGATATTGCTCTCGATATAAGCATCCGGATTCGTAATCGAATAACGCACGCCAGCCTGTGCCGCCAAATTCACAACAATTTCCGGTTCCCATTTCTGAAAAATCTGTTCCAGAAAACTGCGATCTGCGATATTTCCCTTTTGAAAAGAAAAATGATCCCAATTTTCCAGCTCTTTCAAACGATATTCTTTTAAGCTGACATCATAATAATCGTTCAGATTATCAACGCCGATTACCTGAACTTCTGAATCTTTCTGCAAAATATTTTTTGCAAGATTCGAACCGATGAAACCGGCCGCACCGGTAATCAAAATTACTTTTTGTTTCATTTTCTTTGCCTCTTTTATATTATTCAGGCTGCTTTTACTCCAATTACATACATTGCAATCGGAATCATTGCAATTACAATTCCTGATATCATTCGTAAAACCATCAGCCATGTTTCCGGTTTTTCTTCCATATTGATAAAATGAAATTTATCCTTCAGGCAGGGTAGATTCAGTACCGAAAATACCAGCATTCCCGCCGCAAAAACCGTGCATCCCATTCCGATCAGATAGCTCGATGCGTTATCCCCGCTGACAAACTGATTCACCAGTGTCATCGGCGTAACACTCTGAAACGTGCTCTGCTTCCTCAATAACAGCGGTAAAAACATTCCGTTTACCAATGCATTTCCAAAACACCACGGGAATTTAAAAATCTGTGCAAAAATCATTCCCCATGTTAAAAGCATTTCGACGATCATATTCACATACAGATATTTTGCATTCTGCGCCATCATAATCGCCATAAAAGGCATCATAATCAGTAACCAATACGGATGCGACATGCAAAGTACGAATAAAATCGCATAGGACATAAAGCAGGCATAAATTCCCCACCGCCTTAAACTTTCCTGAGATTCAATTTTCACAAAGTAACATACTAAAAATAAAATAATCCACGCCGCAATCGATAAATACATCTGTCCGATTGCAATTGGCGCTTCATGATATACCGCATAAATCCATGCCAGATTACTTAATTCTGTCGACTTTAACATATTCGACAAACTAAATGAAACCGTTGATGCGTCTCCCATCACCGCACGACACGGCAACAAGAAACGGAAAATCAGAATCGGCAAAATACTCAAAATCCCGCTGCCGATAATCTGCGGGATTCTTTTTTCTTTCAGAAGCAGCAACGGTACAAATAAAAGCAGTGCAAAGAATTTTAATGGAATCGCGCACATAAAGCATAACAAAAACCCTTTATTTTTTCCCTGGAAATAGTAGTCAATTCCCTTGATTGCAAAATAAAGTGCAATGATATCATAAGCACTCATCATGATGACAGAGGTCATAAAAAAGTTGGAAGATAAAAACAGCAAGCATGCAAGATTGCTTAAATTCTCATTCAAATCCAATGTCCGACATAACCGGTAAAGCGCCTTTGTAATCAGCAGTACCGAAACTAAAAGCAGCGTTTTTTCCCACATCATACAGAAAACGGAATTCATAACGTCCACTTTTCCAAAGTGCTCCACCAGCCAGATTGGGAAATTCCAAATAGCAAAAACGATATAAATCGGAAAATCATATACAGGCTGTACTTCTTTCACATATGCAACGGATGTCTGCTGCCATCTTCCGCCATAAAAATAATGCAGGTTCCCGTGGATCAGTTCTTCCCAAAAGCTAATCGATACACGCATTGTTTCCAGTATATCATTGTAAATAAAACTGTAAAACAACACTATACTGATCAACAGCCAGAAAACGTAAAAAATCTGTTTCCTTGTCCACTTTCCATTCACCCTTTTTAACGCTGCCATCCTATTCCTGTTCTCCTTTTTTCTCCATGTTAATCATTTTATCCACTACAACACGCGGTTTGCGATTCACCTTCTCATTGATACTCAAAATATATTCGCCTAAAACACCAATGAAAAACAACTGAATCGCTCCCAGGAAAAAGATTCCCACCATAATGGACGCTGAACCAAGCGGATAAGTATCCCAGAAAAGAATCTTCCGGATAAAAATGTAAATTGCAAGACACATGCAGACAATTCCGACAAATACGCTGATAAACGTAGCAAGCCGCATCAGAAGTTTAGTCGATGAAGTAATACCGTGCATTGCGAAATCGTAATTTTTCAGGAAATTGAAGTTGCTTTTCCCCCGATGGCTTACCGACTGCTCATACTGAACAATGCAAAGATCCACCCCGTATTCGTTCAAAATTGTTTTAAAAAACGGCTTTGTCTCCTCAATCTGCTTTAGGATATCCAGAAATACCCTGTCATATAATCCAAATCCATTTACCATTTCAATCTGCTTCGTATCCGACAGCGTGTCCACTACCTTATAATACAACCGCCGCAAACCATACATGAAATGATTTTCATCGCTTCTTTTCCGCTGCCCTACAATACACTTATATCCTTCTTCCCATTTTTTCACAAACTCCGGCAGCATTTCCGGCGGGTCCTGCAGATCCCCGAACAGCATGAACGCACAATCCCCTGTCGCATACTGATAAGACTGAAATACGTTGCGATCAAATCCAAAATTTCTCGCATTGAAAACAGCCTTTACTTTCTCATCCTCTGCACATAATTTTTCTATTTCCACACGAGTATTATCTTTTGAAAAATCGTCCACATAGATGATTTCATAGTCATACTGCGTCAGCTCTTCCTCAAATATTTTTTTCAGTCGATGATACATCTCCCTGATACTTTTTTCTTCGTTGTAGCAGGGGATTACTACGCTAATTGTTTTCATTTCACCCAATCCTCATAAACTATATATCTTTTTATACCTCAGGCTCGCAGCATATGCAACCGCAAAACAGGAATGCACACCATAATAGGATAAATATATCTGACAATACACGTCGGTCCTAACAGTAATGTTAAATAATATAATACAAGTACCAATGCCGACGCAGAAAGCCCTTTTCGATAATAAAGCATTCCCATAACATATGCTGCCAAAAACCAACCCGAAAAAGCCGGTACAAAGAAAATCGACAAAATTGGAATATCAAAGATTTTATTCGCCGAAAATAATTTTTCAAACTGATTTTCCAGCCACTGGAAGTAACTGATATGTCTGACCTCATATCCTTCTGGCATCTCCTTATAGTTTGTCAGCAAGTAACCCGCTCTGCTTTCTATTCCTTCCCCATAAATTCCTGCGTGGCTGGTATCTTCGATATACCAAAATCCCTGTGTCAGAATCCCATATGCATTTATGTATTCTAATGGATATTTTACACCTATTTTGATATATATTTTTAAAAACCGCAGGAAATCTTCTCTTATTTTCTCGCCATCTATACGATCCTTTATCCCGTCCGAGATAGACGGACTGTAATCCATCACGATCTCTTCTGGTATAAAAAAGGTTAATTCCTCTTTTATATCTTCTGACATTTCATTCAAATGGTCTTTTCCCGCCTTTGCCATTTGCTGTAACGGCACACTCAGCATCTCTACGATGCTTCCCGGCTGTGCATGTGTTGCCGCTGTAAGCATATTTTCAATTCCCAAAGAAATACAGATCGCTATCACCAATATTCTGATACTGCCCTTATTTCTTTTTTTCTGAAACACCAAAATCACACTGGCAACAATTCCAGCGTAAACCGCATTGTTTCGAAACAACATCATACCAACTAATGTGCAGAGATATAGTGCATACGTTCTCTTACCACACTGTTTGAAACATATATTTACTCCACTGGTAACAAACAATAAAGTAAATGCTGCAAATAAGACATCCTTTGTCAGACTGACAGCCAGAATACTATTTACTGGAAACAGGATAATAATCCCTGTTAAAATAACGGTATATTTCTTTTTTAATCCCAATTTATACAGTGAATTCAGGCAATACGCAAATGAAAATGCAAGTATAAACATCTGCATCAGGGAATAAAACAAAACACCTAAATTATTATCCCCAAGAGCATGTCCTAACTGAAATAATCTGCCCATCAAAATTGTATGGACAATTGGATGATGGGTGGAATATGACGAATTCAACACCTGAATAATCTGATTGGGCGCGTCATATGCAAAAATTCCCGGATAATACGCTAACAGAGTTGGTATCCATCCAATCACAATCGCAATCCAGAGAAATAAAATCTCCCCCCGCTTCCGGTTTCCAGCTTTCCATTTCTCAATAATCTGTACTTTTTTATCTGCTTCAATTCCAATCTGTATCAGACAATATCCAATTCCGCACAACACTGCCCATACAGCAAACTGTTCCAATAAACCAGATACGCTCCATGCAAATACATTTGCGTAATGTACAAGGCCTTTCCCGGCAGTTTCTGATACTGCAAATAATGCAGAAAAGCAAAAAATATATTTTTTTCTTCTGCAATCTATGTTTTTTTGAATTTTATCATAGTGTTGAAGAATGAAATAAACAGAAACTGCTGCAAAAACACTCCAAATACTATGGCTTAGCCTGTTTATCTGTAAAAATCCATTCAGCCATTTCATGACAATAACAGTACTGATCACGCTGATCAAAATGTTGATCTGCTTTCTGGATATTTTAGATTTTAATTCATGAATTATTTGAGTTACCTTATACATTTGATACAGCTGCCCTCTTTTTTAATGTCTCTGTTCTTTTTGAAACAGATTAAAATCATAATAACTCCAATAACAGATATCAGCTCGCTAATCCTCCAGTACCACGGTTCACAAAATCTTATTTTGATCGTTCCATTATATCCTGCAGGAATAATTACCCGGATTCTATTCTGTTCTCCCGGTGCAATCAAAAGTTCCTCTTTTGTCTGAACATCTTTTGCTTTATATCCCTTATAACAAAATACCGGAATATCAACATATGTTTCTGTCTCTCCATCATTCTGGCAGGTAACAAAACTGGTTCCGCCTTCTCTCCAGTAATCCAGTGTGCTCAATTTTTCTTCCGACCACACATCCGTATCCAGCCAGCAATCCCGGTCCGTTCCCTTCAGTAAATATTCTCCCCCCATCACCGCATTTGCATTGGAATCTGATTTTTCAATATCAGCCTCTTCCTGTAAATAAAGCGACCATCTTCTTTCTTCATTATCGCTGTAAAAATAACTCGCTGAAATAAAAATCAATGCTAGGACAGAAAAGCCAAACACTCTGGTTATTTGTTTATCATCAGACTCTCTTAACTTAACTATTAAGCACATAAATACAACGCTAAACAGAAGGGATGCTATTCCAAGTATTCTCCAAGGAAACTGAATGTTTTGCACTATCATCGCAAATTTCCCATTGAACATTTCCTGGATAAAATCCCAAGGGAACCAGACACATGCCATAAAGGTCGCAATACATCCGCCAATCAGGGCGCAGTTCCCTGCTTTGATTATTTTATCTTTTTTCTCTGTGTCTTTTCGACTGAGCAGATAAAACAAATAGCATACTCCGACTACGCCAAAAGCTGCACCAAGAGGATAGGACATCTCTCCCGTCTCCCCAACGCCCTTTGCTACGGAATACGCATCCCCGGCTCCACGCGGAAATAAAGTAAACAGCTTAACCGGATATGTTCCCTGCGCATTTGTATTTCCAAGCGCCGTTAATTCCGTACTATAATAATCAAATCTAAAGTAATCCAAAAAAGGAACCAAGAACCAGAAATCAATTATTATCACTGCAAATACCGCTATCAATAATTGCTTAAAATTCTTCCACTGAAATATTTCCTTCAAATGTGCCAGACAAAATAATGCTGTAAAGATCGTCGCCAGTAAAGTGGAAATGACATGGCACTGAATCAATCCTGAAAAGCCAAGCGCCAATGGAAGCCACCTCACTTTTTTATCTGTTTCTTCATAAATTCTGTATAACCCATATAAAACCAGTGGCAAAAACAGCATTGCAGTGTACTCACCAACCGAACACCGAAGATACGTACAGAGCAACCGGTACGGTGCCAATGAATAAACTGTACATCCCGCAAATGCAATCTTCCGGTCTTTTATAATCTTATAAAAGCAATAATAGGATACCAGAATTGTTGCGATATTGATAACCAGCACATATGCTTTATATGCTCCCTGGACAGTAAAACCTATAATTCTCAAAACAGCCGGAAAATATAAGAAACTGTCCCCATAAAAGATGGATGCTGCATATCCATATCCGTTTAGCCATGAATACGGAACTCTGACCGGAAATTGCCCATCTAAAATGGCATTTTTAATTCCCTCTATGCGATACAAGTGAAACAGAAGATCATGTCCCGCTTTTTGATAAACTGAAAGCAACGGCATCGAAGAAAACAAAATTAAAATTCCAAATGCGCTGATCCAGATTCTAAAAGAACGTTTTTTCTGTTCCGGTACACGTTTATAATAAAGATAGATAAAATCCAATAAGAAAATTACCAATAATACCAGAATCAGATTGACATTTTTCCAGTCATTTGTCTCTTCAATTTTTATACTATGTACAAATAAAAAAATTGCATTTTTAAAATTAGCTGTGACTTTATACCCTTTTATTCCTATTGATGATCGTAATTCATAAGTAACTTCGGTTTGATCCTCTGCAAATTTTACACCGGTTCGCTCAGTGATTACAGGCCACGTATTGTAGTCAGCCGAAGCAGTATACGTTTCCTCTCCGTCTCCAACCAGATAGTTAATCGTGACCTTATAGCTGCCTCTTTTCAGGTCGACTGCAGGCGATTCCACTGTCATCAAATCGAGTTCATTCTGTTCCTCTGAAAGATCTTCTGCATCTGCATGAAGACTGCTGTCAAGATAATAACCATCACCATACAAATCCATAAAATCTTCCACAAATATGCCATATTTGCTGATTAAAGAAGAACCTTCAAAATAATAGGTTTGATTTGGTCTGGCAAAAATCAGAATGCTATATAGAATTACAATCGCTTCTATAAGCAGCACTATTACTTTCCCATCTGCTTTTTTCTGTATTTTCATCTTCAACTCACATTCCCCAAGTACATGTCCAGGTCTTATCTGCCAATACTGTAATATTCCACGCCTGTAGCTTTCATCTTTTCCGGATCAAAAATATTTCTTCCGTCATAGACAAGCGGTGTTCTCATCAGCTGCTTAAACGTTTCCGGTTTAACCTTTCGGATTTCCTTCCATTCTGTAAAGATAAAACAAATATTTGCGTCCTTTAAAGCCTCTTCAATCTGCTGTGTATAGGAAATCGTTCCTCTTTCAACCACACCCTCTGGAAATCGCTTTCTGAAATTATCCATTGCCACCGGATCATAGGCAACAATATCTGCGCCATTTTTTAAAAGGAGAGAAATATTATCAATTGACGGTGCTTCTCTCAAATCATCTGTTCCAGGCTTAAACGCAAGTCCCAATACAGCAACCTTCAAATGTTCAAAACTGATCATTCGGTTGCTCGCCTTATAAAAAAGTGCTGTCTTCTGATCTGCATTGACATCTACTGCAGCTTCCACTGTACGCAGCCGATATCCGACTTTCTGTGCCTGAAATTTCAATGCCTTTGTATCTTTTGGGAAACAGCTTCCGCCGTATCCGATTCCCGCTTTCAGGAAATTTGCTCCAATTCTCGCGTCATAGCTCATTCCCTTCGCAACGTCTTCGATATTCGCCCCGATTTTTTCACAAAGATTTGCAATATCATTCATGTAAGAGATTTTTAATGCAAGAAAGTCATTGCAGGCATATTTTGTCATTTCAGCAGACCGCCTGTTCATTGCAACAATTGGCAGCTGAAAAGGTTCATAAATTTCCCGAAGCAGTTTTTCTGCCTCTTCACTTTCTGTACCAATGATAATTCTTGCCGCATGCAGGGTATCATGTACTGCAGAGCCCTGCGCCAAAAATTCCGGATTCGATGCTACCTCGATATGAAGCTCTTTTCTTACCAGAAAATCTTTGATAAACTGCTCAACATGATCGTTCGTTCCTACCGGAACTGTAGATTTTACCACGACAAGACAATCTTTTTCCACGTTTTCTGCGATCTGACGGCAAACAGTTGCAATATAACTCAAATTAGCGGAGCCATCCGGCTGTTCCGGCGTTCCGACACCAATAAATATCGCATCCGGATTCTTATAAGCGCTTTTATAATCCGTCGTATAATGCAGTCTTCCAGCTGCATTATTTCGCTTCATCAACTCCTCCAGACCATCTTCATAAATCGGAGATACCCCGGATTCCATCAACTTTACTTTATTTTCATCCACATCGACGCAGGTAACATCATGCCCTTTTTCCGCAAAACAAACACCTGCTACCAGACCTACATACCCGGTTCCTGCTACTACAAGTTTCATCTTTTAAATCCTCTTCTCTCACTATTGAATTACATCCTCTTTATTTCGTAATATTACATTTCCTCCGGATACTTCATATACAAGATCTGCATTTTTAATTGTTGTCAGACGATGCGCAATGATGATCATCGTCTTGAGACCCTGCAGGCTCTCAATGGATTCCATAACTGCCTGTTCTGTGCTGCTGTCCAACGCAGAGGTCGCTTCATCCAGTACCAGAATCTCCGGATCATGATACAGTGCACGTGCAATTCCAATTCTCTGTCTCTGACCGCCTGACAAACGCACACCACGATCCCCGACATATGTGTCCAGCCCATTTTCAAGTCCCTGCACAAATTCTTTCAGCTGTGCTTTTTCCAGTGCTTTCCAGATAGCGTTATCGTCAATCTGTTCCTGATAAATGCCAAACGCAATATTATTTCGAATCGTATCATCGGACAGATAAATGGTCTGCGGAATATACCCAAGCTTTTCTCTCCAGCTTCTCAGATTTTCATAAATATTATGCCGATCCATCCGCACGACACCTGATGTCGGCGGAAGCAGACCGAGAATAATATCCGCCAGTGTTGTTTTTCCGGCTCCGGAAGGTCCGATCAACGCAACGGTTTTTCCTTTTGGAATTTCCATGCTGATATCATGCAATACTTCCACATCCGAATCCGGATAATGATAGGTTACATGCTCTACGATCACTCCTTTGTTAAAGATCCAGTTTTCTTTTTCCCCCTGCCATTCAGCCTCCTGTACCGGTTCGGAATCAATCTCCTTCAAGTCATCATAAATCATATCCAAGGATGCTTTATTGTACATAATACTGTTAATATAAGCATTTACACGACCTACAGACGGCAGCAGACGAAATGCTGCAACTGCAAATACAGCAATCTGTGGAATAAAGGTTTCCAGAGCCCCATGACCAAATAAAAGTTTGATAATAATTGCAAAAACAAGTCCTACCATGGCAACTGTTTCTACAATATATTTTGGAAGTGCCGAGATTAATTCATTCACCCTTGCACCCCAGATCAGCTTTTTGTAATTTGTTTTATAAGAATCAATAAAATATTCTTCTCTCTGAAGAATTTTCAACTCCTTGATTCCGCCAAGAGACTGATTGATCCACTGAAACAGTTTTGCATTATAACGCTCATTCTGCCGTCCCAATCTGCTGGACACTTTTTTTGAAATCATGAAAAAGAGTCCGATACACAACAAAAGTAAAACACCGATTACAACTGTAATCGAATGACTCGTATGGAACAAATAAGTCGCCAGCGCAAGACAGGTAACCATTTCCACTGTCAACTGCAGACAGGAATTGATCAACGACATAAACTGAGAAGTATCCGATTGCAGACAACGCTGCATTTCCGCAATATTTTTGGACAAATGAAACGTATATGGCTCATTCATATAAGTTGTCAATAACCGTGTTGCCAGATTCATTCTTGTCGTATAGGAAAAGGATAAAATGGTATTCTGCAAAAAACTAAGATATATATTTTTCACCAGATAAATCACCGCGATCAGCGCAGAGAGCACAACCAGATACTGCTCTATTCCATTTAAATGAATATGTGCAAAGAACAGCTTCAGGAAAGAATCATCCTCTATGGAACTGGTCTGCATCAAAACCTCGATAAATGGATTGAATACTGCGACTGCCAGAAGTTCTAAAATACTTCCAACAATCATAAGCATCGCCAGTCCAATTAATTTCATTTTATCCTTGCGATCAAACACATATCTTAATTTTTTTACCATCTGAATTTATTCTCCTCTTAAGCGCCTTTATGATTACCGTCTATACGGATCCAGTCATCACAGATCACATCCGTTACAAAATGATTATTAAACCATTTTACCGGTGCAATCACCCTTTTGTTTTCATTTTGATTTAGCCATGCCGCCCACCAGGAAAAGCTGCTGTTCGCTATAATGTTATGTTTACATCGGCTCATCAAAAACATATCTTCATAATCAGGACGCTCTTTATCTTCTTCGACAATCGTAATGCCTTCCGTATCTCCAAAGATTTTTTTTGCCCACTCTGGATCATTGGAAAATAGATAAAATTCCGGACTTTCACACAACTTACACATTCTGGAAATTGCGTTCTGATAATATTCAACGGTACAAATATTTCCATAGATTTTGTAATTTGCTGCATCCAGATAATCACCGCGTCTTATATGAATCGAAACGGATTCGGTATTTTCGATCCTCTCCTGCAGCCTGGAACTTCCAGTGCTTATTTTTTTCGGAAATGTATAGTCTTCCAATATTTTTTCACGAATATCCTGAAAATAACGCTCACACTGCCAGTAGCCATCCAGATAAACCGAATCCATTTCTAAAATTTCCGGCTGATATCCTTTATCCAGATCTTCCTGATAGTAGCTTTTTTTCAGTCCAAACATTTTTTTTCTGAGTTTATCCACCGGACGATAGGAACATTCTCCCAATTTTCTGCATTCCGCTAAATCAGCTGTCTGATAATCAATTGGAAATATATTCAGTGAAAATTTCCGAAACGCATTTTTATCCTGAAATGCAGACAGATCCAGTTTAACATCTTTTCCTGCCTGCTGCATCTTTCTGTACAGAGCATATTGAAACATTTGATTTCCAAGCCCACCGCTCATTTTAACAATTACCATAATACTCTTCCTTATTTGGGCAGCTTTATCTGATTGCCCAGCTTTTTTGCAAACTCCTCATGTTCGAAATGTGCAAATCCTGCTTCCTGATAAAATGTGATCTCCCCAAAATAAATCCTGCCGTTAATAGAATAAAAATCCGTCCGCAGGCTGATCGTTCCAGCCGCCAGTTTTCTGGAACATTCCAACATTTCTTCCAGATGCTCCGGCTTTGCGATTTTCACCTTTGGATCTTTCGGATATTCGATCGTCTCATCAATATATTCCCACTCTGTCGTATACAGATTTCTTCGATGATTATGGAACCGATCAAAATCCACCTGAATCAGATAAGGTTCTCCGCCAAATGTATAAATCTTATAATCTTTTAACTCTATACCGGATTCATCTGTCATATAGGCTTCTGCAATAATTCTTGGCGTAATATTCTTATACGGCCATTCCCTGGAATGCCAGTAATAGTTCTGATTCAATGATTTCTGCAGCTTATCCATCGCAGCGTTCCAGTCAAAGGTAATTTTATCCTTACAGATACAAACACTGGCAGAATCATGCGTACATTTTAAGACAAACTGTTCTGGCAAATCTTCCGGTTTTAATTCATCTGTCGAATTCCATACCCCCAATAATGGAATCAGATACTGTTCTCCAAGCTTTTCTGCCACATAGCTTCTCACTTCATACTTATCAGCCCATAAAGTATATGAATCTTTCCGGTCATACAATTTCAGCCACTGCAGTTTTTCATCGAAAGTGATAGGATTTTTTAAATTCAGTTTTTTCCCAATACGTACTTTATAAAGCATTTTTAAATAAAATGTATCAGGAATATATTTTTCAAACTTCACACATAATTTTCGATATATTTTTTGTTGAATTGTTAGTTTTTTATTCATCCCCATACCTACACCTACTATCCTGTTACAATAGCTCTTATCTGAAATATTACCCTAACGAATTATTTTTCCCGTCATAGCTCTTCATTCTAGGAGTTTTGCCAAATATTTTTAACACGTATTGATAAACGATTTGAAATACAACATATAAGCAAAATGCCCAATGTAATAAATAAACCGGATTCTTTCTGGTACAATTCTTCTACACAAGATTCTTCATTAAAACATGGAACAATAATCCTTACCTTTTCCACCTTTTCGCTCTCTTTCCTGTAGTTTATCTTCTTGAGTTGTTTATTATTTCAAGAAATTGATCTATTTTTCCTTTAATTCTATAATGCTCTTTCGCGTACGCTCTTAACTGTTCACTTTTCTGTTTTCGTTCATTTTTCTGTTCAGAAATCTGTTTTATTTTATCAATCATTTCTGTTTCAGAATCAACCGTTTCTATTCCAGGCATTGTCTCTGCATGTCCGACTTTCGTTGAAATAATCGCCAATCCTGCAGCCGCCGCTTCACAAAGCATAATTGGATACTGTTCTTTCCGACTTCCGCACACAAATACCTGAGATTGCTGATATAATTTATAAATCTGATCTCTCGAGATATTATATAAGATTTCGACATTAGCTAGTGGATAATTTTGCTTTTGATCCTCCCAACTATTTTTTAGTTCTTCAAAATATTGCTTTTCACCAGCTCCGGCCAATATCAATTTTCCATTTAAAACTTTTGCTTTCAAAAAACTATTCAAAACCATTTTCTGGTTTTTATTGTCATCGTAATTTGCAATATAAATATATTGGATATTTTCTGTTTGCTGTTCTGTATTCATTTCAAAGAAAATATCTTCAACAGCATTTTCCATCACCACACCATTCAATATCCCATGTTCTTTGGAATACCAAACAGATATATTATTTTCAGACAGATGGGTTTCTATATCAAATTTATTTATTATCCTCCAGGCTTTATCATAATACCGTTTCCAATAATAATGATAATGAAATGCTCTGAATCTCCCACAGACTAAATCTGTAACCAACGGATATTTCTTTTGTAACGAACTAAATCCATGTGTGTATAAAATCTTTGTACAAGAAAATGTTTCAATTTCATCAGCAATCCAGTCAAATGTCCAAGATTGTGTGCATACACATACAAAAACATCCGGGTCATATTTTTGAATATATTCTAAGTATTTTTTTTTATCTCCGATAAATGAAAACCCCTTTTTCTTTACGGATATTCTCTTTATCAATACACCGCCTGCAAATTCCTCATCGCGCAATTCTTTTTTTTCAGTTATGATCAGAACATCATGTTGTCTTCTGGCTAATCCCTCTGCAAGGTATTGCGTAACCGCCTGAACCCCATTTCTTTCTGGATAATATGTGTGCACTGCAAAAACTATTTTCATATTTTTTTACTTTCTTAACATTTTTATAACGAAGTGTTTCAAACTGATGCGAAGATTCAACATAATTTCATGAAGTGAATCCTTTAATTCCGCTCTTATCAGCCGTCTTTTTTCCATTCCCGTTAACTCAGGAAGTTTTACTTTCTTTACGCACTCCACTGTTTCAAGCATCTGCTTGGCCAACAAAGTACCGGTAAAGTATCTTTGAATATCTGTCTCTAACAACCTATCGATTTCATTTAAATACTGTTTATACGTTGTCTCTTCCATATTTAGTAAATAGTTTCGCATTTCCCCTATAGAAGCAAAGGAGGTATAATCAATATAGCATGTTGGAGGGACAAATTTGTTAATATCCGGATCTCCCCAATAGACCGGCACAATTCCTGCTACCAAACAATCAAACAATTTTTCCGTCAAATATCCGCTTGCATCTTTTGTATTTTCCAAGCACAACGCAAAACGATATTTGTGATATGTCTCACTTTTATCTTTTACTGTTCCAAGATAAGATGGATGTATTTTCTTATCCCATCCAGTCCCAAACAGGTCGAATTCATTTTGTGTATTTTTTTCAAAATAAGTGATTACACGCTCCCTTTCACTATATAATTCATCCGGATGGTTGGAATATTTATTACCCGAGATATTAACCATTAACTTTCTCTGAGCAAATGGCATATCCCCATAATTCCTATGAAACAGATAGGGAATACACCTTTTATAAATTCTTTTATTATCTATCAGAGAATCATTCCATGTCATAATTCCGACAAATATTTTACATAACTGCTTATATCCCTCTTTTGAATTTTCTGGTCTAACGACAGCTGGTTCAGCATTACAATAGATCATTCTGTTTCTTTTAGCACTTTTAAGCACTTTCCTGATCCATTTATAATCCAACGTCCAAAAAAGAAACCAGTCAACTTCCTCAATACCTTTATAGCAATCTATCGTATGAAATTCATGTCCCTGCCGTTCAAATTCCTCTTTCAACTGGACATGCCATGTCAGCTTAGTATCCAAATATATATTGTCATTTTTAATATTTTTGTCCCAAGGAATAATCGCAAATTTCATTGTTCTTCCCGCACCTTATGAAATAAAATTTCTGTTTCTTTTCCCAATAGCAGCTTTAAATTTCCAAAGGATACTCCACACACGCCAACTGCCTGCAAAATCGTTTTCACCGACTTACTCCGGATCATCCACTGGTATAAAAGCCGCTTTAGTTCCTCTTCCAGCTCTTTCTGTGCATAAATCTTTGTTTTTTGATTCTGCTCAAGAAACAGCGGAATCAGCTTCGCTGCCTGCCGATAATCCTCCGGGGCAGCGTTTTTGATTTCTTTTGCCCAGGTTTCCAACGCATCTCTCTGCTTTTCATCCAGTGAAATATCCAGCCATTCCAGCTGCATGCTGCGCACTCTGGCGGCGTTGTTTGACTGTTCGCCGCTTTTTTTACTGGAAACTTGTTTTTTATGAACCCGATAGTCCAAAAGGATTTCCGGTGTCACTCCGATTTCAAATTTTTTTGCAACTCTCGCTGCAAAATTATAATCCTGGGCGGAACGATAAGATTCATCATATCGGAATCCTTCCTGCACAATCAGCTTCCTGCGCATCATGAAGCCTGGATGCGCCAGAACAGGTCGGATCAACATCATCGCCTGCAGCTGTTTCGGTGTTCCCTGAATCTGCGAGATCAGATCTTCTTCGCCAAACATATGCGTCCTGCAGCTGATCAGCATCAGCTCCGGGTGCTGTTCCAGATATGCGATCTGTTTTTCAAACCGTTCCGGTCTGCTCTTATCGTCGCCATCCATCCGGGCGATATAAGTGCCCTGCACATATTCGAGCGCCGTATTTAAGTTTCTGGTCAATCCTCTGTTCTCTGAATTGCAAATCAGTCGGATTCTGTCATCATGATAATTTTCTATGATTTCAACCGTTCGGTCTGTCGAACAGTCATCCACAATAATCAGTTCAAAATCCTGTATCGTCTGAGCAAAAATACTGTCCAGCGATTCTTTCAGATACTGTTCATCATTATAAACCGACATCACTACGCTGACCAGTACTTTTCCACTTTTCATCACTATTTCCTATAATCCTTTCCGATTTCGCAGCCATGCGAGTAAAATCACCGCTTCTGTCCGCTGTCCTTTTACTGCCCACAAAAAAATTTTCTGCGCAGTGCCAAATTTTCCTGCATCCAGTCCATTCACCGCATCTTTTACAAGCTCGCTGCCACAATAGCTTTCGATCTGTTTCTTTACCGTTTTGCGCGGAACCTCTCCGATTCGTCTTACTTCCTGCTTCACGCATTCCATCAGGCTGACCCATACCATCCTTCGGATTCGTTCCTGTGTCTCTTTTTCTATACCGTAACGTCCTGCATATTCTTTTAAAACATTTGCCAGCACTTCTGTCAGGTGAAACCGATCCGGGCGGTATGCATGGGAAAACGATGCCTCATTCTGGCAATAATGATAATAGCAGCCCGGATCGATCACTGCCTTTTTTGCAAGCAGGCAGAAATCCAGATTGAAGATCGTATCTTCGCTGAAATATTCCCGCTCCGAACGGAAGTGGATTTTTCCTGTTTCAATCACACTTCTGCGAAACATCGTCATACATGCGGAAACACCCCGCATTTCCTCATCATCTGCCGAGTCTCCAAAAAAATGAAGCACAAAGCGCTTTTGGATCGCTTCGTTTTCGTAGCACTGTTCTTTTAACTGCGCCCGGTAAAACAGCTCTCCCTGCGGCGTCTCGATCTGATAGCCGAAGCTGCACAGATCTGCTCCCTCCTGTTCCATCCGGTCTGACAGCTTTTCACAGGTGTCTGGTTCAATAAAATCATCCGAGTCGATAAACAGGACATAGCGTCCTTTCGCAATATTCAGTCCATCATTTCTCGCCAGACCCTGTCCCGCATTTTGTTTATGGATCACACGGATTCTCGGATCCTGCTGTGCAAACTCATCGCACAAGCAACCACTGTTGTCTTTCGATCCATCATCCACGAGAATGATCTCAATATTCTGCAGCGTCTGTCCCCGCAGGGAATCCACGCAGCGTTTTATATAGCGTTCCACGTTGTAAACCGGTACAATTATGCTTACAAGAGGCTTCGAAATAGCAGATTCCATCATTTCTTTACAACCCACTTTCCACTTCTATTGGATCCCTGTCTTTCTATCAATCCATCTTCCCGTAAATCTTTTATCAGTTTCTGAACCTGTTTTCTTGTAAGATTAAATTCTTCCATAAGCTTAACCTGAGTTATCATCGGATTTTCTTCCATTCGCCGTAATACATCCAGCTTTTTTTCGGCTCCTTTTTTTGGCTCCTTTTTTTGGCTCCTTTTTGGCTCCTTTTCGGTTCCTGCTTGTGTGTTTTCCTCTTTTAAAAACGCCTCCTGCACAAACAAACGCGAAATAAAGTAGCTGTGATCATCATCTGTCTCAAATTCCGGTTTCGGTGAACCATTCTCTTCAAGAGCTCTAAGAATCTTGCCAAATCCGGTATTTCTGCCTTCTGTTAAATGTAGCTCCTTAAGAATATCTCCAATTCGCCGATTTCTATATCTGCGGTTTGATACCCTGTATCGTTTTAAACCTTCCTGTGTAACCGAACGATCCGGTCCCGGAAAACTTACAATTTCAATCATTTCCTTTTCAACCCGTACTTCTATCGGTTCTCTGATATCATATGCACGATGGTAAACTGCATTTGCCAATGCCTCTTCCACTGCAGCATATGGATAATTATACACCCAATCCGCCTCTGCCTTATCCGCGCTCTTAACAATTTTCTTTGTTATGATTGAATTTTTTATAAACTGCAATGCCTCTCTCAGTTGCTGATGAATCGGACCTTTAAATGTATTTTCTATAATACTGTTGCCACCCAGGCCATCTGGAAACTGTACAATATCGATTTGAGTACAAGGGAAAAATTTATCCGGTTCCATGCAGAAAAACATTAATCCCACATTTTTGGGTTTTACATATTCCGGAAGCAAACTGATAATATTCATATCACTGCATAATTCAGAAAAATCTCCCGTCTTTGATTTTTCATAAAGCGAACTTCCTATTTCTTTAAGATAATTCTGAATCAGTGTAATATTTAAATCTTCCAGTTCAGCCTGATGGTTTACTCTGTCATCGAACGGAATTCTATTTGCCAGGTTAAACAGATCTTTTTCTTCATCATCAGAGGGTTCTACCGTATTATATGACATATCCTGCAGGCACTTTCTTGCCATTCTCATAAATTTCTATCCTACAATCTCCCTGCAAAACTCCCAGATGTCCTGCGCCATTCTCTTTTCATTCCATTTCTCCCGAACGGACTGCATGGCATTTTCTCCCAGTTGTCTGGAAAATTCAGGATCTTTTATCAGTCGATCCATCTGTTCTGCAAGTTCTTCTGCATTTTCCGGCTCATAGAGCAGGCAATCCTGTCCGTCTGTCACATAATCTCTCAGGCTGGGGACATTTGCCGCAATCACCGCTTTTTTTAAAAGCATCTGCTGCAGCAGTGTCATCTGCCCGAACGAATAGTTAAAGGACTGCAGTGGAAGCACACAAAAGATCGCTTTTTCAATTTCTTTTATCAGCTGCGTAACCGGAATAAATCCGACGGTCTCCACACCGTCATACTCCCGGTCCAGCTTTTCTTTCCCAATCAGTTTTAACTTCGGGAAATCAGCAAGCCCATCCTGATTTCGCCCCTTTTGCAGATTTCTCAGTTTTTCGTATGCCTGCAGCAGCGTATCCCAATCCCGTTTATTATAACCGACACATAAAATATACGGATTTTCTTTCTCTATCGGTGTTCCGGTCGGCTGAAAATATTCTGCATCCGTCCCAAACGCAATATATCTGCTTTTGGAAAGCAGCCACGGGTGGCACTTTTCGTAATAGGTAATCTGGCTCTTTGTATGATAAATCACGCCGTCCAGGGATTTGCTCGCAAACTGCATCAGCTTCAGTGCTTTTCCTTCTTCCTTCGCGCTGTTAAAGCCACCGATGTCAAACACGATATGCTTACATTTTCCATGTCCGAACAGTCTGCGCCACAGGCACAATACAATCCCACTCTGCATTCCATGGGACAAAACCAGGTCATACTGATTTAATTTCGGCAATACCTTCAGCGTCTGCCAGATATAAAACCGGATTTTTTCTTTTTCAAAGCGTTCCAGCCATGGAAATGAACGAATATCCACAACGTCTACGGAAATATCATCCGACAGATACCGAAAAAACCAGTATTTCTGTCCCGGTACAACATAGTCTGGCGGCTGTTTTCCTTCCGGTATTTGATTTTCGTAGGCAACTTTCCAGTTGACCAGCATCAAAATTTTCACACTGCACCTCATTTCAAGCATATACTGTAGAAATATTGCTCAATGTGTTCTACTCAGGCTTTTAAACCGCCATAAATCTGCAGCAGCTTTTCGCAATATTCATCCAGATTCAGAAAATCTGTTTCCTTACAATTTCTGGTATACTCTTCAAGCCGCTCCGAATCTCCCCAAAGATTTCTGATCTTCTCTTCCAGCTCTTTTTGATTCCCCGGTTCAAAAAATTCACCGGTCATTCCTTCTTTAATCAGTTCAACCGTTCCGCCAATTCTGGACGCAATAACAGGCGTTCCATAATATTGTGCTTCAATTACACTAAACGGACAATTTTCATACCACTCTGATGGAAAGACAACAAACTTCGCCGCCGCAATTGTCTGATAAAGCTTCTTTCCCTTCGTGAAACCGATATTCTTCACATTTCTCAACTGATTTACTTCATTTTCCAACGGTCCTTTTCCTGCAAATACAAAAGGAATATCGTTTAATTTTTCACAGGTTTTCAATAACGTTTTAATTCCTTTTTCTTCTGAAAATCTGCCAAAATACAAAACATAATCTTCTTTTTTTACCGGACATAACTCCTGCTCCGGCAAAAAGTTATGCATCGTCACCGTCTTCCCGTCCAGATCCGGATTCGTCTTCAAAACTTCTTCCAGGAAATGGCTCGGGCAGATCACCGTATCGAACATCCGATATGCATGGTTATGCTGATAGATCTTCGCTTCCACACTTCCTAAGAGGCTCTTCACGCGGGAATTGTGGATGCATTTATGTTTTGTGCAGTTCCACTGCTTCTGTCCCAGGCATTCCTGGCACAGCTCGCCGGACGGTCTCTGCATCAGATGGTTTGGACAGACGAGCTGAGAATCATGCGCCGTGTATACGATCCGAACCGTTCTGCCGGTCTGTTTCTCATATTTACGGATCGCATAGAGAATGGATGGTGTCAGCTGGAAATTGAAATTATTGACATGAACCACGTCCGGCTGAAGGTCGTCCAGCACTTTCCGGATCTTTTTTGCAGCCTCTGTCGAATAGAGAATCCGGAACGGATACAGTAATTTTTGAAGTTTTCCGGTATGAAAATCCATATTCCCTGTATAGCAATCAAGCCGGTTCGAAACGACCCGGCCTTCATGCTCCATTCCAAAATATTCTACCTGATGTCCCATCTTCTGAAGCTGCTTCCCGACTTCAAAAATATAGGTTTCCGATCCGCCGTTCGGATGCAGAAATTTATTGACAATCAATACTTTCATTTCTGATTCTCCCGTGTCTTGAGCACATGCTCATAAAGACGCAGCGTCTGCTCCGTTACCCGATCCCAATTATATTTTCCACAGATAAAATCTGCATTTTCCTGATGGGCTTTCTGTGTCACTTCCGGATGCGCCAGCACTTCTTCCAAACGCTTCTGCAGTTCTTTCTCATTTCCCTTTTCAAAATACAGGGCATGGTCCTCCGCCACCTCTGTATTTTCCGGAATATTGCTTGCGATACAGCAGTTTCCATAGCTCATCGCTTCCAACAGTCCAAGTGCCATCCCTTCAATATCACTTGGCAGTACAAAACAATACGCATTAGAGTACAACTCTTCCAACACTTCCCCCTGTACAAATCCGGTCATAATCACACGGCTGTCTTTTGCCGCCAGATTGACCATTTCCTGTACGTATTCCTGAGAATGGCTGCTGCCGCCCGCAATCACCAGTTTTTTATCCGTCTCGATTTGTTCAAACGCATGCAGCAGATAATGCAGTCCCTTTTCCGGTACAATTCTTGCCAGAAACAGAATATAGCCGTCTTTTTCCAGACCATACTTTGCCTTAATTTCGGAATCGCCTTTTAAAATCGGTCTGTTGATTCCATTTGGAATAAAACGGGTTTTTCTGCCGTATGTCTCCTGAAAATAATCCTGCATATTGTGCGACAATACGATCACTTCATCCGCATGGAGTGCGGCAGTCTTTTCCCCCAGCTTCAGCATATGAGATGCAAAATTTCCCCATTTGGAACGCTGCCAGTCCAGTCCATGAATCGTCGCCACTGTCGGGATTCCAAACAGTTTGGTCAGCCAAAGCATAATACACGGTCCTTCCGCATGGAAATGCACAATATCATAATGCCCGAACAAAGACCGGATTGTTGCCAGAAAAGAATATACAATCGCATTTAACTTGCTGCTGGAAAACGTCGGAATCGTAAAAATTCGGATTCCCTGAAAATATTTTCCATGTTTTTCATCAAATTCTTTGCCAGATACATGGTAACCGGAACGATTATATGCGTCCACCCGGTTCCCGAAACGAACCATCCGCGTAGATAACTCTTCCACAACGATCTCCACACCACCCTCTCTCGACGGAATGCGCTTATGTCCGATCATTGCGATCTTCATTCCTGTCTTCGGTCTTGAAGGTGTATGCACCAGCTCCTGATTTTTCTTTTTTAAAAGCTTATTTTCTTTCCAGACATAATGAATAAATGAAAAATTTGTATCCATATATCGTGGAATCAGGCGTTTCGGATCCTGCATCAGACGAAACAGCCATTCCAGGCAAAGCTCCTGCATCCAGCCCGGCGCTCGTCTTACTGTTCCCGCATGGAAATCAAAGCCTGCTCCTACGCCCAGCATGACGCCATGCAGCATTCCGGCATGTGCAGCCATCCATTTTTCCTGTTTTGGAGCTCCCAATCCAATCCAGATAAAATCCGGTTTTGTATCATTGATCTGTTTTACAACTGCCTCGTCCTCTTCTTCTGTCAGCGGTCGAAACGGTGGGGAATACATCCCGACAATGTTCAGCTTCGGATACTTTTCACGCAGTCTCTGTTCCAGCGCATGCAGTGTATTTTCCGTACTGCCATAAAAATAGTGCCGGTATCCCTTTTTCTCGGAAAGCTCGAAAATTCTCGGCATCAAATCCGGTCCAGGAACACGTCCCGCCTCCTGATGTCCGCGCATCCGACATACAATAGACAGGGGTTTCCCATCCGGAAGATTCATTGCACTGCCGTTTTGCACTTTCCGGTATTCTGCATCACGAAATGCCATGACCGTCGTATGCACATTGGAAACACAGATATATTTTCCACGCAGCTCATCCAGGTGCTGATCCATATAATCAACTGTCTCATTCATCGTAATGACATTGATGTTTGTTCCCAACAATTTACAGAATTTCAGTTTTTCATTCATACTGTCCGCTCTTTTTCCGCCCTTTTTCTAAAATTTCCGCAATACCTGTTCCAAGCAGTGCTCCGACTGCTCCGGTCAGGATTGCTGCTCCGATCATACCCCTCATCCATTCCACTGTTACAGTAACTCCAGAGAACCGAAACATCGGTGTCTCTTCTCCCATATAATACAATACTTCCGAACCATTTGTCCGCTCTTTTACAGCTGCTTCCTCGTCCAGGTAATAGACTTCCTGCCGCGAATAATCACAGATCGACTTGGGTACAAGATACTCCTTTGGCATCTGCGCCGTCAGCCCAAAAGCAGTGCCGCCGATCACGGCACAAACGCAGGTCAACGCAGCAATCAAATATTTCTTTTCTCCTGCTGCAGCCCCTATCCTTTTCAGCCCCAGCAAAAGTTTTTCTTCCAGTTTCTCTGCCGGAGCATTTTTCGGAAGACTCCGGTCGCCCAGCGTACAGATTCCAATCCATGCGATGTTCTGCCGCCGGATCGGATTTGCATCGTTTAGCAGATAACTTCCCACAAAAATTAAGGAAACATTTTTAAAAGAAGTATTGAACAAAAACGGCTCCGATATTCCGGCAATCAGAAATCCCAGCGTAATCGCCAGTTCTTTCCGCCGGTTCTCCTTTACCAGATTCCGGATGGTAAAGAAATAGGCGATCATCAACAGGACAAAGACTACCACGCCGTAGGTCATCAACGCAAACACATAGGAATTGTCCATGTTCAGATCTTTATCTGCCAGATGGAACTGCTGTCCGAACAGGGTAATCTTTTCCTGCGTCAAGAAATATTTGGAAAGACGCAGGCGGGTATTCATCAGCCGATTCATAAATTCATAGAACTGATTGCCTTCCGGAATCAGGGGCGCCAACAGAGAAAATGCCAATCCAACCGGAAGTACACACTGCATCAGCACTTTTTCCGGCTCCGTAAACTGACTGCGCAGTTCAAAATACAGCACCAGCATCAGATAAATTCCGGTCAACAGAAATCCTGTAAAGCTAACCGAATAGATAAAAATCAGTACGTTTCCGACAAGCGCGGCAACAATCCAGCCAAACAGTTTTTTGCCTTTTTGCTGCAACAAATAAAACAGAAACGCCAGCAAAATGACATAGGAAATATGGAATACATTCGGATGCGGATATCCCATACTCCACCGGAAGATAAAGGCTCCGAGCTTTTTATGTACCAGCAGAATGCCTTTGTCCCAGCCGATCAGAAACGCCAGAATCCGATAAAGAAACACGCTGCTCCAGACAACCGCCCCGACCTGAAAGACCTTTTTTATCCGCACATCTTTCATACCGATCAACATCATTACGCAGGTCAGCATTCCCTTTTCCGCAGAGCAGCGCCAGCTCAGAACGCCGAACACGCCGAACACCGCTGCGATCAGAAGCTGCCACGGCGTATATTTTGTCAGAATCAGTTTCAGCCCAAGGCATCCCATTCCGATCAGCAGACAGAGCTGATACGGACGCATCCCATCGTACCAGCCCATTCCCTTTGAAAACAGCATCACACCGAAGAAAATCAGGTATAAAAGCTCATTGACTGTCAATGTAGCTTCCTTTTTCTGTGTTTTTAACTCCATTCTATCTGTCACTGCCAAAACTCCGGCACTCCTTGTGTTTTAGTTTTCCATACGGGAAAATCTTACAAAATGCAGAATTCCCCGTTATACGAGAAGTATACCACTTTTGAGGCAAGAGGACAATCTGTTCCTGCCCGCTCTGTTTTCAGGTACTATACGGTCTGGTGTCATAAGAATCTGTTTCAGGCGGTCTGATACGCATTACAAGCCCGGATTACCATTTCAACTTCCTCGTCCGTCATTTCCGGGAACAACGGCAACGTCGCGCAATGGGATGCCAGATACTCCGCGTTCGGACAATCTCCAACCTGGTAACCAAGATACTTATAAGCATTCTGCAAATGGCAGGGCACCGGGTAATGCCGGTTGCACTCAATTCCCTTCTCTGCCATATAAGCCAGAAAACGCTCCGGGTCATCTTCCACCTCCACCTCAAACATATGGAAGACCGGATTCGTATTTTCCGGATGATGCTGCAGGGTAATCGCCGGATTTGTAATTTCCTTTGTGTACCGCCATCCAATCTCCCGCCTGCGGGCAGTCCATTCCGGCAGATATTTCAGGCTGACACTCAGCACTGCTCCCTGGATGCCCTCCAGTCGATAATTATATCCGATCATGTCATGATAATAACGCACTGTACAACCTTGATTTTTCATCATTTCGATCGTATCGAAGTACTCTTTTCGATAGCCGGTTACACTTCCGCCTTCTCCAAACGCATACAGGTTTTTTCCAGGATAAAAGCTAAAGCATCCGAGATCTCCCAGCGTTCCAACCATTTTCCCCTCATATAAAGCGTCATGTCCCTGCGCACAGTCTTCCACTACATACAGATGATGTCTGTCAGCAATTTCTTTTACTCTGTTAAATTCAAACGGTTGTCCATATAAATGTACACCAATAATCGCTTTCGTCTTCTCTGTGATCTTTTCTTCGATTTTATCCGGGTCGATTTCCCATGTGTCTGGAGTACAGTCCACAAATACCGGAGTTGCCCCCGTATAAGTCACACCCCAGGCGGTCGCAATATAGGTATTGGCAGGAACGATCACTTCGTCCCCTTCTCCGATTCCAAGTGCAACCATCGCACAATGCAACGCAGAGGTTCCATTATTTACACCCGACGCATAGGGAACTCCACAATACTGTGCAAATTCTTTATCGAATTCATCCGCATACTTTCCACCGGAAAATGCGGTATCCTCACACACTTTTTGAATGGCTTCCAGATACTCTGCCTTATGTTTCTGATAATCTCTCGTCAAATCAATTCTTTTGAGCATAGTTTTCTCTCTCCATCCTTCCGGTTTTGTACCTCAATCGTTTATTTTCTGAGTTTGTCTTCCTGACGAAATGCCTTTTTCAGATGATACATCTGAATCAGATAATTCTTGATCGTTTTCCACACTTTTACCGTCGTATTGTAGTCTTCCTGCCATTCGACCGGCATATCATAAATTTTCATTCCATCCCGTTCCGCGCGGAGTAAAAATTCAATCGTATAAAACCAGCCGTTATCCTGACTGCTTTCCCTTACAAGCTGCTCTGCCGCTTCTTTTCTCAGAAAAGTGAACCCGCAGACCGCATCGGTCGCTTTCATATGAAACAGTGTTTTTAACAAAAGTACAAGTCCCATGGACGTGATCTTCCGATACCATTTTCGTCCCTTTGTGTCAGATTCTTTGCTGAACCGGCTTCCGTTTACATACTGTAAATTCGGATCGTTCTGAAACATTTCGATCGTTTTCCCGAGATATTTTAAATCTGTGGAAAGATCAATATCCATGTACCCGACCAAATTACAGGTATTGATGGAAATTCCTTTTCGAAATGCAACGCCAACGCCGCGTTCCCCTACTCTGACATAGCTCACTTCCGGATATTTTGCTGCAAGGGCTTTGCCGATTTCCGGTGTTTCATCCTCCGAACCATTATCCAGAATTGTCAGCTGGTATGGTATCGTTACATTTTCTTTTAAATAAGCCATAGAACGTTCAATCCCGTTTTCCAGTCTCAGCCGTTCATTTAATACCGGAAACAACAAATTGATACTCAGTACGTCCTGTTTCATCCTTTTACCACCTTTTCAATATCCATAATCAGATATCTCTGTTTTTTAAAAATCAAATTCAGCATTACAGACAAATATTTCAAAATAATCGTCAGTAAGGCAAATACACCAAAAAATCCCAACGCCATAAAGCTCATGGTAGAAATCCATCCTTCCACCACCGCATTATGAAAAATCAGGTCCTTTGCGACAAAAATTCCCATTCCGACAGACAACAATAAAAAGATGCCGCATATTACTGCTGAAACCGTTTCCATCGCATTTGTGAAGTAAATAAAGGAATCAAATGCCAGGGAAAGTCTCTCTCCCGCATATTGCTTTTTCCTCTTTCCTTTTTCTAAAGAACGGTAATTCATAACGGCAGTATTTAATCCGCAATTGGAATAAACTGCTTTTCGATATGGAATATATTGTCCGATGGATTTGATCCGGTTGATTGCACGCCTGGAAACAATCCGAAAAGTTTCCGGTCCGATTTTTCCTCTTCCTCTGCTCGTTTTATTGTAGCAAAAATAAAAGATCCCTGACGTCATTCGGACATGATCCCTTGTCCCTGCCGATACAATATCATTGCCTTCCAGAAGCTTATCATAAACTTCCATAATCAACTCCGAAGGATAATCCACATAAGCTGTGTCGAACTCATAGATAAAATCTCCAATTGCAAGATCCCTGCCCGCATTCATCGCGCTTTCCAGTCCATGAAAAAAACTCATATGAATAATATTGACCATTTCCGAACAATGATTTTCTTCCAGGTATTCTTTTAAGACGCCAATGGTACCGTCCGTACATGCATCGTTTACACATACAATTTCAAAATTTGTAAAATTGTCCCGAAACACCGGCAGCACCTTTTGAAAAAAAGGCACTACCTCATTCTGTGCATTGTGTAAATATAAAACCAATGAAACAAATTTTTTCTGTTTAACCCTGTTTTCCATTTTTCATCCCTATAAATATGCATCCAGATCATATACTGTATTGATTTTTCCAGACAACACACTGATAAACGTCGGTCTTTCACTCAGCACTTTGATTGCAGTCGGTCTGGAATCATCCACCTCTGACGATTTCAGGATCGGCTTCATCGAATATAATGACTGCTGATAGGTATATCCGTACTCTGCTTTCATGTATTTATTCGCCAGCTGCGACATATACATCCAGGCGGATTCCGGTTTATGCGGGCACTCAGAACAATTTCCCAGATGCCCGGGCGTGCAGGAATTTTCTCCGCTTTCCAATCCTTTTTGACAGGAAAATGTCGGCAGTTCCTCATAAGAAGTGACATGCGGTGTAAACGTAACCGAGGTCAGAGAATGCAGTCCTGTGCATCCAAAGGGCATAATCGAAAAAAACGGACCATCCATCACAGTCAGACCGATTGGTTTTAACTTCTCTGTCGGTTTACAGAGAATAATTTCACACAGTTCATATTTTATTTTGAACTTTTCTGTCCCGACATTCTCCAGTTTTTGCAGGATCTGATTCACGGAAGCATAGGACGCGTTTAACACAAAAGAAGTTTCATATTCTGTTCCATCTTCCAGACGAATTACAAATGATTTTTCTGTCTTTGTGATCCGGTCAATTCTGGCACAGTACTGAATTTCGATATTTTTTTGTTTTTCCAGCTGTTCCTGATAATACGCCCCGAGGATTTTCGCATCGTAGGTATATTCTTCTGTCAGAAAGGCACCATCACACATTCCCGGATTGAAATATTTGGCCGCAGACACTTCTTCGCAACGGATCCCGGCAGCTTTACAAAATTCTACGAATTCCACCGCATTCGTCCACGAAAACTTTTCCGAAGTCGCGTAAATCTGATCAAATTTATCATGAATACAAAAGGAAAAATCCTCTACAAATCTCCGGAAATATCCTGCGGATTTCATCGCAGTCGAAAGGCTTCTCGGATAATGATATCCCATATGTACCCGTGCCTGGTTGATATATGTTGCCCGCTGAAACGGTGCTTCGTCATATTCCAGAACGAGAACCGTTTCGTTACGTTTCCCGCACAGATTTGCAGCATAACATCCATACAATCCGGCACCAATTATAATTTTATCGAATTTTCTCATTTTTTAACCCTGCGCTCTGATTTCTGGTTCAGATATTCTCTCAGATTGTCGATTCCTTCTGTCGCAAGGAACACAAAAATCGGTACAAATGTATACAGATATCTTGCATGTGCCTCAAAAATCTGCAGATAAAGCATCAGCCCCAGCACTGACAGCACTGCAACCTGGCGTTTTTTGTCCAGGGGTCTTTTCGTAAATACAGAAAAAGGGACAAGAACCAGTACCATATACCACAAAATCTGCCGAAACAGCGCCTGATACCGGTACAGCGTATCTTCCGTGTTATCATAATACAGGGAACGGATCAGGGAACACAATACTGTTCCTCTTTCCGGGAAGATTTCTGTATAGAAAGTCTCTCCCAGTCCTCCCCATCCAAAGCATCCGTCAAAATAGTTTCTCGCTGATTTTTTTGCAAAATGCTGCAGATATCCGTCTACGCCGAAATCTTTTAATCGTTTTCCGATTTCCTTTAATTCCGCCGCATGCTGCTCCTCTGCACTGGAAAAGCTCGTCGAATAATCAAAATCCGCCTGACTGTAGCCGCCGTTTGTATCTTTATTCAATCCCAGCATCATGTGATGCTGCCAGCCAAGCACGGTATCCGTAACAACCGGAAAATGCATGGAACCAACAACCGCAGAAACTCCCCCGGCTGCCGCTCCCAAGCCAAGCACTGCTGCCAGACAATATGCCAGCAACGATTTTTTCCAGACGCTCTGCTTTTTCAACAGCCTGCCGGCAAAATGAATTCCTTCCACTGCAACGATGGCAATCACCACAATCGCAGCCATTGGCTTGATCTCAAAACCGATGTAACACAGGAAAAACATAAGAAACAGCAATACACATTTTTTCTTTGCAGACTCTGTCTCTTTTAATTTCACATAAAGCCAGAAAAGAAAAACCGGGAAAATAATACCGGTAGAATCTGAATACGGAATCATAATCCACGCCGACAACCCGCCCGGAATGAAATAAAATCCATATGCAATCCAGGCAATTTTCTGATCCGCAAAATGGCGCACAGTCTTATAAAGACACGCCCCTGCACCTGTCACAAAAATACACTGAAATAAGGCAAGCAGCATCGTTCCATTTGCAATCGGTGTGCCTATTCCATCATTTAATTTCAACACTATAGAATAAATCCATACCAAAAGCAGATTATTGGGATAAACAGAAAAATAATATGCCATGCTGTTGATGCCATCCTGATCCCCTAACTCTACAAAATGCGCTCCGTACCAGACTGCACCCGGATCCCACGCAGTCCTGAAAACCGCGTTCCAGATCACAACAAACTGAACTACCAGTAATACAAGGGATGCACACCACAGACAGATATTTTCTTTTTTTATATTTTCCGGTTTATCCGATTTCGCTTTTTTCTTTTTCCATACGCACCAGACCAGAATTCCATCCAGCAACATCGCAAACAAAAAGACTGCCGCCCCCGGAATTCCACAATAGCTTTTCTTTACGTACACAAGTGCCATGACCCAAAGATACACAAAAGAGACACACAGCAACACTTTTAAAACACCGGACAGCCAGTCTTTCTTCACTTCCATAAATCTTCTCCCGCAATAATACAAACAATAGAATGCACGCTCTGCGAGCATTCTATTGTCATGAATAAAGCCTCCCTGTGGAAGCCTTATTTGTATCTTTTCTCTTTCTTATACCTTACATCCCAATTTCTTTCAAATATCTCCGCAGCGCATCCTGCCAGGTCGGAAGCGGTGTAAAGCCGTTTTTCACCAGTTTGCTCTTGTCGAGTCTGGAATTGAACGGGCGTTTTGCTTTGGACAGGCCATATTCTGCTGTTGTCACCGGCAGTACCGTCAGTCTGTCTTCGGAATACTCTGTATGTCCCAGCTCCACTGCCTGTCTGAAAATTTCTTTTGTAAAATCGTACCAGCTGATGTAGCCGCCCTCGTTGGTCACATGATAATAACCGTATTTGTCGGTTTCGATCATATCCACCAGCAGGCGCGCCAGATCATAGGTGTAGGTCGGTGTGCCGACCTGATCGGATACGACTTTCAGGGTGTCATGTGTCTTGCCGACATTTAACATCGTCTTGATGAAGTTCTTGCCGTTGATGCCGAATACCCATGCAATCCGGACGATAAAATACTTGTCCAGGGTCTCCGAAACTGCAAGCTCGCCTTCCAGCTTCGTCTGTCCGTAAACGTTTAACGGCTGATAGGTTTTGCAGTCCGGATCCCAGGGCTTAGTACCCTGTCCGTCAAATACGTAGTCGGTGGAAAGGTAGACCATCTTGCAGTCCAGCTTCTTACATACCTCTGCGATATTCTTCGTGCCGCCGGCATTGATGCTGCGAACCTTGTCCACTTTATCGTCATCCTCTGCCAGATCCACTGCTGTCCATGCCGCGCAGTGCACTACAGCATCCGGATTTACCTCCTGTAAAACTGTTTCCACCGCCGCTGCATCGGTAATATCCATCGATACATAAGGCATCTTTGTTACGGCACTGCCGTCTGCAATTCCGCTGTATTCTGCTGCCAGATCCGAGCCAACACCCTCGTGACCGCGTTTGGCAAGCTCATTCATCACATCATGTCCAAGCTGTCCGGCTACGCCGGTTACCAATACTTTCATTGTAAGTCCTCCGATTATTCTTGCTATCTATAACTATATCATTTTTTCTGAATCAGGCAACGCTTTTTGTAAAAAGCAATGCCAAAGCACGATACCTGATCATAACGATCTTCCAACGTTTTGGCATACATTCTGTCATCGATCTGCATCACAGCTTTTTCGCATTCCTGCTCCAGATCTGTCAGCCGTTTTGCATATTTTACTTCAAAAACAGCCGCTCGTCCATCGCGCAAATCCTTTACAACAATATCGCTGCGTCCTTCTCCGTATTCCTTATTCGATTCTACCATATAACCGGCGCCGGCAAAAATACCAGCCAGAAAAGCATGATAGAAATCCTCCCTGTAATCATAATAACTGATCGTCTGACGCAGGAGCCGATTCATTTCAACCGACATCTGTTCTGTATCCCCATTCCAGACTGCTGTAAATAACTTTCGACGATCGCAGGATGCCGCATAATCCTGAAACCATTTCTGAATCGTAGTTTCAAATATTTCCTGAATTTCTGCATTTGGAATAATCAGCGCATATTCCCCATCCAGTACCCGGCTCTCCTTTCTGTCAATCGTTAAATATCCTGTCAGATACAATACGCTCCAGAGATTTTCTTCCGAAGAATGCAGATAATCATATGTCAAATCTTCCACTATTTTTTGCCTGATAAATCCGCCACTCATCAATGTTTCCAGCTTATCCGTAATGATATCGCTCTGGATCTCCACAAAAGACCGGATAATCGCATTATCGCTTGTATTTTTCCAAAAACTCACGGGGACATCACTGCCCGTTGTCTGCAATCGATTCCCATAATTCAAAACATCCCACGGGCAATAAACATCATAGGAGCCAAAATGATATCCGTCATACCATTCTTTTACAATACCTGCTTTATCTTTTACGCCGATTGCCGTTAACAGCTGCTCAACCTCATCCTGCAGAAATCCAAAATATTCATTCAACCTCGTGTCAAATATTGTATCGGAAACAAAATTATTTGTCCCTGTAAAAATACTCTCCCGCGAAATTCTAAGGCATCCTGTCACTACTGCAAAACGGAGCGATGGATTATCTTTTAATGCCGTACTGATCATAGCACGCATCACTTCCAACATCTCTGTATAATAACCATGCGCACTCGCTTTTGCCAGCGGCACATCATATTCATCCAGAAGCAGGATAACCGGTTTTTCATAATAATCCTGCAGCATCCGCATAATCAGGGCGATTCCGGTTTTCAGCATTGCATCTGACACATCTCCTTTTACCACATCTGCAAGCTGACGAAAAATTGCTTTATCATTTTCATTTACTTTTTCACTGGAAAGCAAATACAAATATTCATTACAGCGATCTGCAATCTGAATTCGAAGCATTTCTTTTGCAGACTGAAAATCGAGCCCGTCTACATCCTTAAACGTCACGAATAAAACCGGATACTGATTCATCCATTTTTGACACAGTTCTTCCTTTTGGGAAATTTTCAGTCCCCGAAACAGTTCGCTGCTGTCTCTGCGGATGTCAAAAAAACTTGCCAGCATACTCATTCCAAGCGTTTTTCCAAAACGTCTGGGACGTGTAATCAGGGTTACTTCATTTGACTCTGTATTCAGTAGTTCTTCAATTAAACCGCTTTTATCAACAAAGTAATATTGATTTTTACGGATTTTTTCAAAATCAGATATTCCAACCGGAATTTTTAAATTTATCATATGAATCCTCCTTTCTCACTTTTTACGAATATCCCCCACCATCTCATCCAGAATATTCTCCTGATATCCAGCCAGCTGTTTTTGGCAGACATACTCTGCTGTTTCCCGCAGAATTGGGTGCGCAATTGCGTTTATTTTCGCAATTCCATTTTTCCCAATCGCCTCTGCCGACAGGCTCTTCTCATAATCTTCCGGTGCCATCCGCCAGATCTGAATCTTTCCATTAAAACGCTTCCAAAGGCTGTCCGCGATGCGGATGCCGTCCGGATCAAGATCACCGCTGTAAAAAATTTCTATGCCGCTTTTCAAAAGCGCTTCTATCAGCTTTAATGCAGCTGTCCTTGGCTGCCCGGACGTACAAAGAATTGTCTTTTTTACATTCTTTAACTGTTCCAGCAAATAGCTGAACACCATCTCATTCTCCACAATGTAGACCTGTTTTCTTTCCGCAAACGCTCCTGTAAGTCCACGCAGATTTTCCATCGTCAGGGCAAACGGCTCCTGTCTGTCACAAAATACTTCATAAGCAGGATGCCAGCGTCCTTCGATTTGCAGATGCAGTCCAAAACAGTGTACCAGCGAAGAAATATTGTCTGGAATAATTCCGTTTTCCAAAAGCAGTTCCCGCCACTGCCAGGCATTTTCCGGAAGATCCGATTGGGTAACACAGCTAATTGCCTGAATCAGCAGCTGGCCAGCCGCTAAGCCACGGTCAAAGTAATGCGGATTCCCGGAAATTTCCGCTGCCAGAACCGCCAGCGGCCAGGAAATCTCCGTTTTCAACTGCAGACTGGATTTATCCAACGCTGGCCTTTCACAATCCTCTACAGGCTCTGCCGGAGAATATCCTGTTTCATACAGCTTCAGCAGTACCTTTCCGACATTCCAAACGAGCAGTTTTGCTGCAGCTTCCTCTCTTCCATATTCCTGCATGACAATCTGCCAGCCATATTTTTTCTCTGACATCATCGCATGCAGCCAGAATAGCGCCGGCGAAGCTGCCTCCGACGGCGAGGGCAGTTCTCGCGCTGCAGAGGACTTCATTGAATCATCTTCCAGACCGAATTCTGCAACAGAAAACCGCTCCAGCATCCTGTTCCAGAACTGTTCTTTCTGATTCTGCACGGCGTCTCTCTTTTCCTGATTCGTGAGCAGTTCTTCACCGAAATACTCATCCAGCAATTCTTTAAAATCTACCGGTGCAAAGCGCGTTTTCTGCAGTCCCTGCTCGAATTCTGCTACGCGAAACCGGATATCCGATTCATAAAATGAACGACCGACAATTCCGCTGACAGCTTTCCGTTCTTCCTCCGATGATTCTTTCAGGACAACCATTCCTGCAATCCGGCCATAGGTTTTCCATTTCCTGCGAAATTCCAGAAAACAGCGTGCGAATTCTTTTCTGCTTTTAAAATACTCTGCACACTCTTTCCTATTGTTCATCCAGCATCCTTTCCCGACCATTCCAGGTATACCGAATTACCGATACGGTCTGAGAATTCTGCGGTCTTAAAAGCTCCGCAATCCGCAGCTTCTTTACCGTTTCATAACAGCCCCACAATGCCTGAGAGTTCATAATATAATCAAAATCCAGCTGATGGACAAGCTCAAACATACTGCTGATATTTTTGTCATCCACACCGGCAAACGCTTCATCCAACGCAATCATTCTGGGATGGTCTTTTCTGTCCGCTTTCTGGTACTGTGCATTCACTGCCGCAAAAAGCGGAACGTACATCGCCATTGCTTTTTCTCCGCCGCTGAATCGATTAAATGCCGCATTCGTCAACGGTTTCCGCTGCTCTGCTCCACGCTTAAAATACATCTGGAACGAAAACCATTTTCGATAATCCAGCGCATCCCTGATAAGATCCATGTAGTTGACTGTCGTATTGCTTTCTTCCAGCTTCTGCTTTTCCATACGGATTCTGCTTCGGAAATGAGAAGCAACCTTTTCAATATCCTCCATCGTCAGAAGCGCACGGTCGCGCAGAAGAATCTGTTCCAGTTCTGTCGTATCCAGCTCCGCATCATTTTCCGCCCTGCACGGTTTCCAGTCAAGAGAAAAGCTCAATCCCATAGACGTATCCATCCCATGCATCAGCTGCGACATATCCTGCACCCATTTCCGGCTTTCCGCAATCCGATCTGTCAGCTGCTGGCTGATCGTCTGGGATAAAATATCTTCAAAAAGCTCCCGGTCCTTCTTCTGAATCAACATCTGTGTTTCTTCGATCGCAGCTTTCAGAATTCCATAGAATTCTTCCAGATAGACCTTTTTGCCATTCCAGACCGACACAACCCGGACGCGGCGGCGCATCGCTGACGTCCCGCCTTGAGCTCCCGGTTCTGCGGCGGCCTGCAGTTTTTGGGAAATCTCCATTTCGCCGAAACATTCCTCCAGAGAAGTTCCGTAGCTGACCAGACTTCCGCTGTTTTTCAAGTAGACCTGATTTAACGCCTGAAGAAGTTCACTTGGCTCTCTGTTTTTGTCGCTGTCCCTCAGCTCTTTCTGTGCCTCCTGTGCACATGCTGCAAGCGTTTTCGTATCCCGCTCTATCACGAGCCCCAGAGCAAGCTCTTCCTCGAAATATGCTTTCAGCCTTGTTTCTTCGAGCAGTTCTTTTTGCAAGTGTTCTTTTATTTTCGGTTCATCCTCCATCAGGCTTCTCAATCGTTCTCCGAACGTTGCAAGGTCTCTGTTTAATTGCTCGCTTTCCTTTCTGATCTGATCCAGCACACCGCTGAGTTCTTTCAGGCGGTTGGCCTTTTCTACGATATCCGGTCTGTTTAAATAGTCCTCATACTGTCCAATCTGAAGTTCCAGTTCTTTTCTGCGGGTACTGTAATTGCGTTTTTCTACAAACGCATTATCCAGCTCCTGCTCCCCCTGTTCGATCCGTTCCCGGCGATCCAGGCAATTTCCGCGCTCTGTGTCGATGAAAAAAAGCCTCTGTGCAATTTCCAGCCAAATCCGGCGGTATTCTTCCAGTGCGTCAATGGCCTCTTCATAGCCTTCCAAAGTCCTCCCATAAGGAAACGGCCGACACTGTTTTAGCATCAGCTGATACTGCGCATTTTTCTGCTGCCCGGCTTTTTCTTCCTGACCTTGTTTCTTTTCTCGTTCGCTGCGAACAACAGATAGCTCCAGAAACGTCGTTTTTTCGGATTCCAATGCAGCGTTGAGCGCGGAAAAGTCTGGCAGCTGTCCATATTCCTGCTGCAGCTTTCCCACTCTCCCCAATATCTGTTCGAGTTCAGACGATATCTGTCCGCACTGCTTTTGCAGCTCTGCGATCATTTCCTGCAGCTTCCTTATTCTTTCTTCTTTTCGTTTCTTTCTTGCCAATACGCCGACATATTCGGCTGCTCCGTTTTTATCTGCCCGCCCTGTCAGAATTCCCTGACAAAAGCTTCCGTCCTTTCCAATGTAGATTCTGTTGCTTCCGTCGTTTTTCTCATAAATATTACTCAGAATCTTTAACGTAGCTTCCTGCAGTTCTGCATCCAGTTCCGGATTGACGGTCAGAGCTGAAAATCCTGAGGTACCCCTGTCCTCCACATGTAAAACCGAGTCCAGAAACTGAGGATAAATCTTTCCGATTGCTGCGAAATTCTTTTCCGATACGACCAGTGCATCCAGAATTCCCATTTTCTGCAGCTGAGCTTCCAGCCTTGCACATGCTGCCTCATCCAGTTTATCGGAGAATTCCACCGTTTTATAAAACGCCAATGCACGAATTCCTGCCTCCTCCAGCAGTTTTCGCGTTTCCACTGCATTTGCATCACGCTCCGGCTCCAGCTCCTCCTGATTCCGTACTTCCTGCAGCTGTTCTTTTGTCTCTTTTTCCCGATCTTCCAGAAGTTTCTGCTCATATTCCAGGCGGGTTCTCAAATCCATCAGAACCTGTCGCTGCTGTTCATAATCCTTGCGTAAAATTTCCTGTATACTTCCTGCATCCGTACTGTTCTGATACTCCCTGATTTTTTCTTCCACACGCTGAAGAACCGTTTTTTCCGGATGCCATTCTTTCGCTTCTTTTGCTACGCCATAGACCGCTTCAATCCATTCATCCATACAGTCTGTAATCTGTTCTCTGGCGGCTTCCAGCCTTTGTTCCTCTTCTGCCTCCTGTTTGCGCAGCACTTCCAGCAGACTGGAAATCTCATCATACTGTTTACAGATTTCTTCATACCCCTGAATGGTTTTCCGACATTCCTCCAGCTGACGCTTCCATGCAAGAAGATCTTTTGTCAGCTCAGAAGTTCTTTCTTTTTCTTCTGCGGAAATGATCTGCAATGCCGTTTGATGTTTTTCCCATTGCAGGATTTCCTGCTGCTCTTCCAGTTTTCCTTTTTCTTCCCCAATTTCCCGCAATCGTTCTTCCAACCGATCCCTGCAGACTTCCAGCTGGCGCTCCTGCTCCCGAAGCCGATCCTTGCAATCCTGAATCTTTTCTTCCCAACGCTGTTCATTCTTTTTGGCTTCCGTCCACTGAACCTTCGCTCTTTCCAGCTTTTGATCCACTTCTTCCAGATCTGCATCCATCAGACCTGCTTTCTCTGTTTCTGCAAGCTGCTTTTGCTCCTCCAGTTCTGTCAGGCGTTTGTTTTTCCCGGAAAGAAGTTCTTCTGTTTCCCTCTTTTTCTGTTCCTGAATTTTTAACCGTTCCTGCAGTTCTTCTACCGCTTTCTTTCGAATCAGGTATGCCTGTCCCTTTTTGGCAAGCATATACTGGTTATAACGCGTGTATTCATTCCGGATTTTTTTCACATCTGAAAAAGCCTGGTTTAAAAGATCCAGACTGTCCTGAATCTCATCCATCTTTTCCATCGCATCGACCATAACGCGCAGATCTTCGTCTGTCAGAGTCTGCAAGGAATCGTTTAAAATCTCATATACCTTGGTTGGTTTGAATTCTTTGGACAGCTTCGGTGCGCGAACTTTTACGAGAAGTTTAATGTACTGTTCATACTGTTCCGCCTTTCGAAAGCCGAACAGGTATTGATTCACATGCTTTTTATATTCGTTCTGGCTGTCCGTAAAAAAATTTTCTTCCCCAAGCTCTGCTCGCATCGCTTTTTTATCATGTGGAATTTTTGTCGATCCGACTTCTTTATACAGCCACAAATCATAGCCGATCCGTCGTCCGTCCAAAACAATAAATCCCCAGAAATCCATCGGTTTCCCGCGTTTTGCACGCTGCCCGATTCCGATCGTGCGGTATTCCTTTTTTTCTTCGTGATAAAATTCCAGATAAAGATAACCGGTTACATCATCTTTTCCCTCTTCCCCGAGAAAATAGTATTCCATCCGGCGGTCGCTGGAGCCAAACGGATCCAGCCGGTTCGGCGTGCGGTCGCCGTCCAGCACGAATGGAATAAAGCTTTGCGTAGTGATTGATTTTCCGGAGCCATTCTGTCCGCGCAGAAGCAATTTCCCATCTGCAAATTCGAAATCTTCTTCATCGTACAACCAGAAATTTACAAATCCGATCCGGTTCATTTTCCAGCGTCCGTTCATTCCTGTTCTTCTCCCCTGTTAAAATCCTCCGGATAAAAACCGGCCAGTCTGGCTGCGGAAGGCATAAGTGTGAGTCTGTCCCCTGCCTTTTTTATCATCATCCAGTTCTTCATGTATTCCAAAACCGTTTCTGTCAGCTTTTCTTTGTCCATTTCCCGGAATTCTTTGCTCCATGCCTCTATATTCTGTTTTCGACATTCTTCCATCAGCTTTTCAAATTCTACGGCGGATAATTCAATACATTCCCTGTCCGTTTTTGTAAATTCCCCGCATTCTTCTTTTTCCCGTATTTTTGCACAGACCAGCAAAACAGCTTCCGAAAGCATCGCATCCCTCGGATGCACCAGGCCGTAACAGTCATCTGCATCCAGTGTCAGAAATGCGGTATTTTTATAAATTTCCAGATTTCCACCCAGATTTTCCTGTAAATACTTTCCGACCCACTGCCGTTGATTTTTCAGATACAGTGCATCTGCATCCTCGTTTCCCTCCCAGAAAAAAGAGGGACACACAGAAAGTTGTCTGTATACACGATGAATTCTGACTGCTCCCCTGTTTTCAGAAAGCTCTTCGAAATCCGATTTTTCAAAATCCTGCCAGGATTTATATTCCGATATATCCGTTGGAAATGTTGTTGCGAAGTATTTTGAATATCCGGTATTTTCATACAACACTTCCTGTCCTGCCTCCTGACTGAACGCTTCGCTTTTTCCCTCATAAACCCGAAGCATCTGCAGCCGTTCCATATATTGTAAAACTCTCACCAACGATTTTCTCTGAGAAAAAGAAGTCCAGTCAATCGCCATCACACTTTTTAGCTGTGTTTCTACATAATCGATCAGTTCTGACAGTAAAAACTGTTCCTGTTCTTCCTTATCCTCCAAATACATCAAAACAGCGCATAAAATACAATAATCCCGAATTTCCGTAAACTCTGAAATTCCCATAAACGGTTCTGCATGCGCCGGACGTTTTTCCAGTTTCAACAGATTTTCTGTATGAATCAATTTCCATCCAAGCTGTTCCCGAACAAATTTTTGGAAATTTGGGATATCGCGCTTTACTTTATAAAATGTCTCTTTATCGCTGTCCTTGCAGATCCAGAAATTTTCGAATAATGTCCTGACCTCATTCATTTTATGTTAAACTCCAATTCATATGCAGGCATTGTCAAATCACCGTCTTCACATTTTAAAATGCAGGTTCCTTTGTTGCGAATCAGTTTATATTCCTGCCCATATTCCGTTCTTCCGATCTTTTGGGTACTCATATTTGCCAGTGCAATCCACTGCAGGAAAACAGTTCTGGTATCCACAGAAACAGTATCCTGTATTTCCGAAAACGTGATCTTATTATCCTGAATATACTGCATGACAATTTCTTTCTGCTTCTGTGCCTGATACAGATACTGATCTCTCTGTATCCGTTTTTCCAGCGATTTGTCGGTAAAACCGGTTCTATTTTTCTTCTCTTTGTAAGCCCGCGTATGTGGCTTCAACAAAAAGGAAGCAGGCTCCTCTCCGTAAATACCTACATTGATCGCATCCTCTTCCCTCGGCTCATTTATTTTAAAATGTTCGATCTGCTGAATTCCAAAAACATGTGCAGACAATCGTCTGGCTTCGTCCAGGTTTTCACAGTTTAAAAATAAATTCAAAAACTTTTTATATTCGTCTTTTCTACTGATTCCCCAGTTCTGAATCTGTACAATTAAAGCCGCATTCTGAATAATGCTCCGAATAACGTCATTTGTAATTTTCAGTACTTTTTTACATTCGCACTCCTGCGCTCCAAAATCAATAAACCACCCTTTTAAGGACTTCCATTTTCCAACAACATTTTCCCGGATACTGGGTTCTGCATTTCCCCGCGCTTCCAGAACCGCATGGGGAATATCCAGCTCACTTTGAATTACTTTTTCCAGAAGGACTGTTTCTACCACTTCCCGGCTTCTATTTAAAATCTGTTCCATCCGTCTGGAATGATGCTGCAGCTCCTGGATAAATTCATTCAGATAGCGGATAAACTTATCTTTATGAATCACAAATTCAACAGACTTCATCAACCGGTCTGCTTTTCCCGAATAAAAATCTCTCAAATAATCCTGATAATTCTGATTTAAGCGTTTAAAATCCTCCTGAAGCAAATTCCACCATTCGTTAATTTCCTTTAAACTGGCATCCTGCATGGCTTCTACTTCTTCCAGGCTTTTCTCCATACGGATAAAGAAGTTGGTGGACAGATTTCCGGATTCCAGGAAAACGGATTCCAGACGCACTGTCAGACGTTCGATTTCGACGGCATATTCCGACATCGTATACCGGTACTGCTTATTTTTGTAATCTGCAATGGTATACACGCGCCCCGGATCCTGGATCGGCGTCAGATTTTTCCATTTCACAAGCGCATCCAGATCCAGTGTCAGCTGCTCTATGGAATAATTTTCAAACGCTTCACCCTGCTTTAACAGCGCATAAATATCTTCTTTATACAACTGATACTGCAGTTTTTCATACTCCCGGTAAAAGCAGCGCATAATTTTGCGGTAAACCGGCGCATTCGGCACTGACAAATAGGACGTTTCCGAAATTGCGTCAAAATATTCCATGGTTTTATTCTCCGTTTGTTTCAGAACAATCTGCAGGCATCAAGGTCGGGGGCTTTTGCCCCCGACATCATTACATTCATCATATACTACCCCCTTGTTTCCCGCAAGGTTTTGGATGTAAATCTTGTATTTTCCCCACTCCAATGCTATCATACTTTTAGAATATCCGATAGAGTCACACCTCACGAAACCGCAACTAGATGAGGTATGACATGAATTTATATACAGAACAAGCCGGTAATTTAACTCGGCATCGTGCAGACGATTTGCGGCGACTTCGCGCATTTCGTCTACTTGATGATGATTTTATGATCAAAGTCTTCGAAGATAAATCCTGTGTTGAATTTTTGCTTCAAATTATTTTGAATCGAAAAGACCTTAAAGTACAGAGCATAAACAGTCAGTATTCGCTAAAAAATTTGCAGGGTCGTTCGATTTGTCTAGATATCCTTGCATTAGATAACAAAAATTGCATTTATAACATTGAAATCCAACGAAATGATTATGGTGCAAATCCGAAACGTGCCCGTTACAACAGCAGCCTGTTAGACGCTAATATAACCCAACCAGGTGACACATATCAGCAATTGAGGGAGACCTACGTCATTTTTATTACTGAAAATGATTTTTTTAACTTGGGGCTCCCTATTTACCATATTGACCGAATGGTAACAGAAACCAACACCACTTTTGAAGACGGAGCTCATATTATTTATGTAAATGCTCAAATAAAAAACAATACAGCTCTTGGCAAATTGATGCATGATTTTTCCTGCACAGATGCAAACGAAATGCATTATAAAATACTTGCTGATAGAGTTCATTTTTTCAAAGAAGATTCGAAAGGAGTTACCGCAATGTGTAAAGCAATGGAAGATATGCGAAATGAGGCAGTACATGAACATGCAATAGAAAGTGCAAAAGCTATGATCGCTTCCGGCAAGCTCACTCAGGAAGAGATTGCCATTTTCTCCGGTCTGACACTGGAAGAAATCAAATCATTAATTCCAAAGTATCCCGCATAAAAACACGATAATGTTTCTTTAGCAAAGGCTGGCGGAATCCCATCCAGAATTCCGCCAGCCCAGTTTCTTTTTTACTCCGTTTTTTAATTTTTCTCTACAATTCACACCAGGTGCCTGGGCACACTGCCGGCATATTTTTCGATCTTCGCCTTTTCCCGTTCCCGGATTTTGTCGGCAAGCTCCTGTATGCGGTTTGTGATCCACATGTTTGCAGTCGTATTTTCGGAATAATCCGCCTCGGCATACATGTCAACTCTTCCGTCTGCACGCATCTGTTCTACCTGCTTCATGGCAGCGACGTCGCCCTTTGGATAAATGGCAAAGGTGGAACCGCCGTTTTGATGTACAAGGGAAAATGCCGGGATATCGCTTGGTCCGTCTGCTATGTAGATCATATTTTCAAATTTCACACGCCGCAGCTCCTGGGGAATCTTGGAATTGACATCGATGCCGTCAATCTTTCCGATTCCTTTATTGATTTCAAAAATCGCACGCGTTTTCGTCGTATTATCGATCGTATAAACGATTTCGTTGATGAGCGGCTGATTCTCTGCATCCGGCGCTTCCATCAGTTCGCAGCCCCAGACATCATCCACATAATTCATCAGCTCCATTCCCCGGATTACCTCTGCAAACCCGGTGCTGACAATGTAATGCTCTACCTGAATATCATATTCCGAATAACTCGCATCATTTCGGAACATGTTTTTTGTTTTCCGGAAAAATTCCAGCGTCCCCGGATAAAGCTTCTGCAGCTTTCCAAAAGAGCGAAGCTTTGCATTATTTAAGCCCGGGAAAATCCCCTCATGGGCACATTTGATAAAATAATTCAGATAATAGGTGTCGCGATTGACCCGCACGCCGCTTTTCTGGTATTCATCCAGGATTTTATTTTCATCCGCCCAGAACTGCTTTGTCTCAACGCCATATTCTGCAAACATCGGATCCTGCATATATCCGTCGATCAGCGTCTTATCGCAGTCCCAGATCACTGCAATCACATTCTTCATAGGCATAATTCCTCTTGCTTCACACATTTACTTCCAACAATAGAATGCACGCTCTGCGAGCATTCTATTGTCATGAATAAATCTCTTTTACCAGCCCTGTTTCGAACGGAATCTTTACCGCAGTCGGACCAAAGGCATACCCTGCGATATCATAACGGTTAAAGATCACCGCCAGCTCATTGTCGGTCAGATACCACTGAATATTGTCGATATCGGACGCTGTCCCTGCAGTATCCGGGGTTTCCTCCCTGTCTGCGGCTGTCATGCCACTGTCCTCCAAATCTTCTTCGGCTGAAAATCCATAAAACATTCCCCTGACAGTATCCTCGTAGTCTTCAAAGAACACAAAATCCTCCTGTTCTTCCTGAAAAGCCCTCAGAGTGTCCAGAACCTGTGCGTACAGGCTGTCGTAATCCTCTGTCACATCCCGCAGTGTCAGCCTTTTGCCGGTCTTTGTATCATAATTGTAACCATTATAAACGACGTTGGGATGTGCACCTCCGAGATAGGAATAATCCGTGGTTACGTAGCTGAAGATTCTGTCATCCCCACGCTTCATGGAAATGGTATCCTCGATGCCATATAAAGAGCCAGTGGTTTCCCAATCATTATCCTCCAGGAAGGCCTGCATATCTCCCCATGCTTCCTGGGCCAGCTCATAGGTATCTGAGCTCTGCTGATCCAGCACCTTCTGCAGGGCATCATAGCCCTTGTCTTCGATGGTAGCTTTCTGAACGCTAATTGTGACCAGGACCTCTCCTGCATCGTTTTTCTTTTCTTCCTTCTGATCCTCTACCGTTACCTTGATCGCCGTGTCTTTCCTGAACTCTGCAATTTCTGTATCCGGGTCTTCTGCAACCGAAATCTCCGCCGTAGCTTCTTCGGCAGCCTCCTCCCGGCTTTCCGCTGCAGTGCCGGTTTCTTCTGCAGCAGCGGAAAGGGCAGCAGAAACTGTTTCCGTGGCAGACTCTGCGGCGGCAGTTCCTTCTGCAGTATCTGCATCGGTGCCTTTGCATGCCGTCATGCCAAATGTCATTGCTGCAGCCAGCACAGCTGCTGTAAGCTTTCTTGTCAACAGGGTTTTGTTTTTCATCATAGGATTCCCTCCATTCTGCAGACTTTACTTGTCCTCAAAAACAGGCAGCTTTTTAAATAACAGTTCCCTTTCCATCTATCAACACCCAGCCGTCCCAGAGCTTTTTCATCTCCTCCGGTACAATATTCTGGCTGTTTTTATGCTTTGACGGACGGATCATCACCTTATCCGGGCTCGGATTGAGCCGCGCTCCCCAGAAGCTGAAGGTGGAGTTTGCACAGATATTATGGCCGCAGCAGCTCATCAGCTGCATGTCAAACAGGCTGTTTTTCCCGGTATTCCAATCCACGACAGTAAACTCTTTTCCGGGGTAGGCATTTTTCGCATATACAGAGTCATCTGAAAAAACATAGAAATGTGCATCCGGTGTCTGCTCCTTTATATACGAAATCGCCGCTTCATAATAAGCATCCGTGCAGATCCCGCCGAACATCTCTGCATTCTGTGCATCCAGATAATCCCCGCGGCGGATATGGATGCTCACAGAGGCTTCCTGCTTCATGCGCTCCATCGTTTCTTTATTTTTCGCGGCAGCCTCTAAATCCCAGCCTTCGCCCTTTTCCGGATCCGGAAAATGAATCTGGCTACGCAGCATCGGCAAAATATCCGCATAATACGCCTCACATGCCCAGAAACCGCTTAAATAAGCGTCCTCCAGATCAAAGATTTCCGGATGATACATGTCGCTTTCCGTAAAATGCCGGTTGCTGCCCCTAAGCAGCTTCTTTTTCAGTTTTCCAACCAAATTATTTTTTCCAAGAATTGCCTGCTTTTCTTCCTGTGTACAATATTTTACAGGAAGATTTTCAAACCAGGACAACTCCAGCTTCCGGCTTGCAAGCACCTTTGTCTGCCGCTCTTGGTCGAGAAACCAGGAAACATCCAGTCTGGCATCCTTTCCCAAAGACTCCAGCTTCCGGTACAGCGCGTACTGCTGCATCTGGTTTCCCAGTCCGCCCATCACCTCTACGATAATCATGACCGTTTCCACCTCCCTTTTACCATTCCGTACAAATACTGAAATTCCTCCGTCCTGCCGAACACCATCAGAAAAATTCCATTAAAGACAACCGTAATGATCCCGATCATCAGCGCAAATTTTGCAATGGTCACCTGCGGCATCAGCAGCTTCTGCAGCGGAATGAGCACTGCCAGCGCAGCTCCGATGACGAGCAGATATTTGATGGACTCCTGAAAATAGGAAACCGCACTTTTTTCAAAGCAAACCCGATAAATAATGATGGGTTTTGTGATATTTGCAATCAGTCCGGATACGACGGTTCCGATAAACACCCCCGCCAGACCGATTTGAAACACCAGAGCAATCGACAGCACCAGGTTGACGATCCCCTGAAGGATGGACAGATATTTGTCCTGTTCAAAAACACCGGCCGCCGTTTTGAAATTCGAAAGCACGACACGTTCCCCTTTGAAGAAATAGTCCGTCAGATACCAGGCGATAATCGAAGTTGCCAACACCCGATCCGCTCCGACATACAGCTCCACGAGAGGAGACAGGAGCAGGAAAAATCCGACAGCCGAAAATCCGTATATCCAGATTGCGAAAAAGCGATACACCAGAAACAGCTGAAACTGCTTTTCCCTGCTCTCCGTGGCGATCAGATTTCCAAAGCTGGAAATGACGGAGTTGAAAATCAGGTTTACATAACCTGAAACGGAATTGACGATCATCTTGTAGGTTCCGATCAGGCCGACCCAGACAACACCCAGACAGGACGAAATAATGATCGCATCCGTCTGCAGACGCGCCATATCCCCGATCCGGTGCAGCATCAGCGCCTTTGTCTTATCCACCACCGCTCCGGTTTCTTCTTTTGTCAGCGGTTCCACATTTTTTTCCAGCAAGAGCGGATATTTGCGGTTCAGATAGCAACTGATAAAAATCTTCTGTCCGAGGGATACGCCGACCTGAATCAGCAGGTATAACAGATAGTTTGGCAGTACCAGCAGTCCCAGAAGCTGCAGCACCACGGAAACCGCTTTGCTGATGGCATCCGCGTTCGTCTGGATATAGTTTTTCTGCTCCGCATTGGCAAGACTGTATTTATATGCAACAAAATACGTGGTCACCGTATTGAACAGAAACAGCAGATAGTAAACCCGCAGCTGCCTTAAGGTCAGATAATCTGCATTTTTGACGATCCAGGGTAAAAACGGTACCAGTGCAAGTCCGATGACAGCAATCACCATGGCAATGGTGCGGTACGCTTTTTTATACAGCTGCATGTAGGATTTGATTTTTTCCCGCTCCCCCCGCGCTACCGGACCGTACAGGCTGTAGTTTAAAGCGGTTCCGACGCCAAGCTCCGCAAGGGAAAGCATCGTCAGAATTTCGCTGTAGAGATCCTGCACCCCCAGAAGCGTGTCACCCAGATGGGTGATAAACACCTGCCGCAGGATAAAATTGAGCAGCGTCGTTGCCCCGCTCCCTAAAAAGCCGAATATTATATTTCTGGTCGCATATCTGACTCTTCCCATGTTTTCCGTCCTGTTCTCCTGATATTCCTGCCGAACTGTTTGATCGAAATTGTCCTGTGACAGGGCATAAGGATCATTCTGCCCTATCGTTACTCTCTTCCTTGAAAAGCTTCTCTGCCAGAAAGGCAAGCGCGCTGCCGCTGCCCCAGGGATAGGTTCCGTATACCTGAGGATATTCCGCAAAGCCCTTGCATTCGCCGGAGCAGTCTGTGACACGCCCATCACGAATGCTCGTCTGCATGATGGCTGTCAGACGGCTCAGTGCAGGGCTCCACTGTTCTGAACGCTGCACAGCTGCAGTCTCTGCTGCCAGCCAGGCCCCATATCCGATCATCCCCTCTGCTGAGGTATCCCGGTGTCCCTCCCGTGCCTGCAGCTGCCAGGAAAATCCACCGTCTGCGCGCTGCCATGCAAAAACGCTGTCAAGGAGCTGTTGCTGCAGTAAAAGCAAACGATTGCAGCCCTCCCGGGCAACAGACTGGGAGGACGGACAAGCTGCTGACTGCTCTGCCTGCAGCTTGTTCGTCTGTTCTGCTCCTGCAGGCTGCTCTGCCTGCAGCTTGTCTGCCTGTTCTGCTCCTGCAGGCTGCTCTGAAATCCACAAAATGCTCTGGGACAATCCAAGCAGCATCCAGCCGCAGGCTCTTCCCCAGCCGATTATTCCGTATTTCATGCCGTTCTTTTCATCATAGCCATGATAGGGCAGACCGGTTTTTTCATCCATCCCCTTTTGGAAAAAGAGCTCCAGCTGACGGATTCCGAGGTTTAACAGCTCTTTATCCTGTTTCTGAACACCGTAACGACAGGCAAAGGGACAAAGCATACCAAGGGTATCTGCAAACAGCCAGTCCGGATGCTGGCTCCGGTACGCAAGGATGCCGTCCGCAGTTTTTTTCGCTGCTTTGATCCAGCCTGCGCAAATGTCTGCCCCTTCCCGGCAGATCCAGAGCGCTTCCAGAGATTCTGCATCTTCTCTTTTTTCCCTCGTCAAAATCTCTTCTGTCCACAGGGCAACGCTTCCATTCATCACATGATCCACATGAGAGATTGGATATCCGCTGTTTTTCCACCGTCTGAGATAGGAAAACACACTGCTTAACGCAGTCTTGTCCTTTGTCTGCTCATATGCCTGCAACAGCCCCATCGCAAGAAGCGCCTGAGGCCAGGAATAACGCTCTGCCTTTTCCGGCGTCATGCCCGGGACGCAGGTCTTGATCCACTGTTTGATTTTCTGTTTGGTGGTCACCACCGGATAAGTATCCAGCATCGCTGCTGCCGGTTTTATCATTTCCTGTATCTGGCTCACAATTTTCCCTCCCTCTGCTTTTTATGAACTGCCTGCACGGCTGCATTGTATTTCACGCAACTGCTTCTGATTTTTTACGCTTTCACAGCTCTCTCAACAGGTTTTCTGCTTCTTTTGCCTTTTTGCAATAGTCCGGCATGATCTGCTGCAGGTGTGCTTTCTGTGCCTGTGCATTTTGATACAGCCAGTCAAATGCGTTGACGAGGTCTTCTTTTTTGGCGAGTGCCTGCACCGGCAGGACATAGCCCTCGTCCGTTCCAAATAAATCCTTTGCGATTCCACGGGCCTTGATCGAATAGCCGACTACCAGCGTCGGCACGCAGGAGGAATACGCCGCGATTGTCGCATGAGTCCGGGCTCCGATAAACATCTCGCAGCGGCTGATATAGCCCTTTAATTCCGGAGCGGACCCATCCGGCAGCTCGATCACACGTCCGGTGGATGCAAAGGCTTCATAAAGCTGCCGGATCGTTTTTCTGTCATCATTGCTTTCCCACACCACATGGGGAATCAGCGCAATATGCAGATCGGTCGTTTCCAAAATATGGGAGATCAGCGCTTTATAGTTCTGCATCGTAATGCCCGGAGTCTTTTCATTGTCCACAATCATCGGACTGATGTTCAGGCCCAGCATCTTTCCTGGAACCCAGCCCTCCGGCAGGGGAGCCAGCTTTGTTTCCAGTAAAAAAGCCGAGTCCGGATATAAATGGATATTTTTGTCAATTCCGGCTTCCTGCAGTGCTGCAAAGGTCAGGCTTTCCCGCGCGACGATCGCATCGTAGCGCTTCATATCCTCCATGATTTCCGGACGTTTTAACAACTCCGGCTCGATAGAGCAGCCATATAAAACCGTTTTAGCGCCCTGCCTGTGGAACATGCGGTTTGCGGAAATCAGCCGGTCGAGCATGTTGTCATAACAATAATTATCCCCGCCGATGGAAATATTCAGACGGTGCAGATTTTTCCCGCAAATGTCCTGATACCGGTATTCCATGAAGCAGTCCGGGTCATGTAAAAGCTTTCGCTTCAAATAGTACCAGGTATGCACGAATACATTCTTTTCGATGCTTTTTTCCTGTACAAAGCTGCTGCAAAGCTCCTTCAGAGAATAGGTTTCATCCTCCTTCGGGCGGTTCGTCATCAGAATCGCCGGTTTGGGAAGCATCCGGCAAAGACTGTTGACAATCGCCTCGCAGCCGTGGTTGCCGCTTCCCGCATGCATATATAAAACAATTTTATCGTCTTTCATGATTCCTCTCATTCTGCTTTTGCATCATCCAAAAGCAATTCGATCCCTCGGCATCCGGTTCTTATTTCAATTTTTCCAATGATGATACAACGCAAGATACAACGACGGACAGGTGGTGAACAGCATTGTTTTGATCCGATAGCCCTCCGGCAGCTCTTCTTTTGCCCCGGGAACTGCAAGTCCTTTCTGAACAGCACTGCGGCACTGTGCGACTTCCGTCTGGTATTTTTTCCGTTCAACACCGGGCAGGCGCGCAATTTTTCCGGCAGCCAGCATCGCAGAAACCGCCAGAATACTGTATACCCGCCCCTTCTGGGACGGGAACTCTTTTTCCACAAGCCTGCAGGCAAGCTCCCAGCTTTTGATTTCGTCCATATAGCTCGGTTTAAAGGGCTTGAGCATGGCGCCCTGCTCATTAATCCGGTAAAAATAGCCGCGATACTCTGTGATGCTCACCCTGGAAATCTGCATCAGCAAATCCATCAGAAACATCATATCCTCGCCAATGCTCAAGTCTTCCCGGAAACGGATTTGCCCAATGGCACTGCGGCGGTATAGCACACTCCAGCAGCGGGTATTGCCCCGCAGAAGATAGTCCGAAACGTATTCTGAGCGATTGTATACACGGACGCCCTCCGCAGGAACTGTGCCTTGTTGAGAAACGTTTTCCGCCACGGTTTTCTCTGCGCCGTCCACAGGCAGCACTTTCTTTGCCCGAGCGGCATTTTCCTCCCGCTCTACATCCGTTTTTAACAGCTCCTCTGACCGGTTATAAATTCCGTCCGGTTTACCGTTCCATCTATAGTAATCACAGACCGCAAGGTCGCTTTCTGTCTGCCTCAGCATCGCCCGAAGCACAGAGAGCATCTGCGGATCCAGCTTATCGTCCGCATCGACAAACATGATAAATTCTCCTTGCGCTTTTTCCAGTCCCTCGTTGCGCGCTGCGGATACGCCGTTTTTTTGACGCAAAATCGGTAAAATCCTCGAATCCTCTTCCGCCAGCTTAAACACCAGCTCCGTCGTCCCGTCCGTCGAATGATCGTCCAGCACCAGAAGCTCCCAGTTCGTATCCGTCTGCTGCCGAATGCTTTCGATACATTCCCCGATCCAGGAAACGCCGTTGTAAACCGGCATGATAATACTGATCCGTCCCTGCTTTTTTGATTCCATACAACTCTCCATTCAGCGCTGCCGCTTACTGTTTGCCCACAAAAGAAAATGGACAAGCTGCATCATTGCCGTATTTTCCGGATGCGCCAGCACCTGATACATCAGCTTATTTTCAGTAACAGTCGGAGTAAGCGGCATTCTTTTGACCGCTTCCTGCAGCTCTGTTTCCCTGCATTCCTTCTGCAGCCGCCCTTTCCAGCCTTCCCGTCCGTTTCTCGCCTCGTTCTTGATTTCCAGAAACATCAGAAGCTGCAACTCCCGATCCGCCTGTTTTTGGGCGTTCGGCGCATGCTTGTCTGCAAGTATTTGGCGAACAATTTTATCCAGACTGCGGATATTTTCATACATTCCGGCATCATAACTGTGCACCATCGACTCCCGCAAAAACAGGTAGTGATACCAAGCTGCGCCCTCCATGACCACAATCCGCTGCGCATCCAGAAGCGCCGGAAGGGTGATGACCATATCCTCGCCCATTCGAATGGACGGGTCACAGTATTTCATATTTTCAACAATTAAAGTACGGGAAAAAAGCTTCATGCAGCGGGACAACGTGATCGGACGTTTTTCCTGACCCAGAAGTTTTCCGTGAATCCGATCCTGCAGGCTGCGCCCCGTATAAATGCCCGGCTCCATCGCCTGATAAATTTCGATGCTGCGGTTTCTTTCCTCCTGTACATAATTGCCGCAGATGATCTCTTTTCCACAGTCGGACGAAAAATCCAGCATTTTTTCCACCATGCAGGCGTCAATCCAGTCGTCACTGTCCACAAAACACAGATAATCGCCGGTGCTCATCGACACGCCAGCCATCCACGCGGACACCAGACCGCCGTTTTCCTTATGCAAAACGCGAATTCGGTTGTCCCTCTGCGCCCAGTCGTCACATAATGCCGGGCAGTCGTCCGGCGAACCGTCGTCCACCAGAATAATTTCCAGATTTTTATAGGTCTGACCCGTGATGCTCTGCACACAGCGCGCCAGCCACTCCAACGTCCGGTAAACCGGAACGATCACACTCACCTTTTTTTCCATGCAACATTAGTCCTCTTTTCTCAATTTCTCGTAATAGCTGACCAGTTGGTTTACATAATTATCTATCGCATAATACTCCTGCACCCGCATCCGCGCTTTTGTACCAATTTCGCGACGCAAATTTTCATCCAAAAGCAGCTCTTCCAGCGCCTCTGTCAGCATCCGGCTGTTTTTTGCCTCTACCATCACGCCGCAGCCGTCTTTTCCGGTCGGCAGACTGTTCCATTCCGGCTCCCCGAGGGTCTGCGGAATTCCGCCAACTGCAGTCGTCAGGCTGCACATTCCCGCCGCCATCGCCTCTAACAGAGAAACCGGCTGTCCTTCAAACCACGTCGGCAGGACAAAAATACTGCTCTGCTCAAACAGCTCGGTGCGCTGCTTTGCAGATACCCAGCCGGGGCATTCGACAATTCCCTGCGCCTCCAGCTTTTTTGCTTTCTTTTGCAGCTCCTCCGTCCCGTTTTCCCAGAAGCCGCCCAACATCAGATGAAAATCCGGGTGCTTCTTCCAAACCGCCTCTACACAGTCCAACAGCTCGTCCACTCCCTTTTCCGGACAAAGCCGTCCCAAAAAGACCGCCGTATGGCTGCTATAATCTGTTTTCGGCATTTTCGGAACCGGAACCGCATTCTGCAGAACATGGATTTTGTCCCGATCCACCATGTCTGCGAAAAAATCTTTCCAGACATCCGTCAGCACCAAAAACAAATCCGCACGGTTTAACATTTTTTTGATATACGCCTGTCGTTTCGCGCTGCATCGTTTATAATAAAAGCCCTGAAAATCTCCGCCGTGCTCGTGAATCACAACCTTTTTGTGGAACCAGAGGGCGATCTGCATAAAAATCAGCTTCCGGTAGCAGCTCGCATCCGCCGCCATATTCAGATGGACGATGTCTGCTTTCGGCAGCACAGTGACAAATTTCAACAGCGCCTGAACACCTTTTAACAGCTTCGCAGCCGTGCTTCCGTCCACCATTGTCCCGATATAGGTCAGGTCAATACGCTGATCGAGTCCCGCCTCGTACAGGTTATTGACCACCGCAGATACGCCGCCCTTTACGCTGCGGTCCGCACCAAGCATTACAACTTTCATACGTTTTCTCCCATTGCGCCAGTGATTTTATGCGCGGTTTGCTGTACCCTATTTCATGATGTTATGCTGCTTCCACTGCATAAGTTTCAGCGTTTTCGTTTCAACACATGGCGTTCCAGTAAAAACCACGACGCGCACGCCAACGCAAGAAATCCTGCCACATACAAAAGAAACAGCGGAATGTGATGCACCTTTTTCGGCAGATTCCAGTAAAATACCAGATTGATCAACGGCCAGTGGTATAAAAATATTCCATAGGACAAATCATTTTTCAGGCGATGCTTTTTCCAGCCATAGGCGCAGGCAAGCACAACCACCGGGAGCAAAAGGCTCGTCACAAGATCCGCATAATATCCCGGAAGCTTCCAGCCAAAGGTCTGCCAGCACACTTTATAGCAGATAAATACAATCAGCAGAATAAACCATTTTCCTGTCAGCTTTTGTAAAATTGTCTCTTTAAAATGCCACAGATATAGCCCTGCAAAAAACCAGACCAGATACGGCAGGAAGCTTCGATCCAGCAGGGAAGCAGCCGCGCCGGGAAGCGCTCCCGAATTCTTTAAAAAGCCGCAGGCGAGATTTAACAGCGCAGTCAGCACCAAGAGGACATGCCAGGTACGGTCTTTCCAGGCAAGACACCGTTTCCAGACCACCGCAACCAGAACGTACAGTTGAATTTCCACCATCAGCGCCCAAAGCGTCCCGTTGATGCTTTCTATCGCAAACGCCTGCAAAAAGGACGGCGTATAGGCCAGACCCACGCCCTGCACAACTGCCCAGGTCAGCAGATCTTTCCCATGCCCCGAAACGACGCCGGGAAGCAAAGAGAGCGTCCCAATCGTCAGCACAATGTTGACCCATAGCGCCGGATACAACCGCAGGATCCGTTTTTGGGCAAATATTTTTCGGTTTTGTGTCCGCATCAGTGTCTCTCCCATCAGAAATCCGCTGATGCTAAAGAGAATAATCAAGCCGGGGAACAGTGTCAGCGCTCTTTTAAAGCCAAGCAGCAGTCCATCCCCCGGTCCGTCTTTTCCATATGTGAGCATTGTCAGATTCAGATAATGCGTGATCGCAATCTGCAGCGCCGCAAACAGGCGGAGAATATCCAGACTGTTCTCTGCAAAAACAAACTGCGTTGTATTTTTTCGTCCGGCTGCTCTTTCTGTCATCTCGCAGCCTCCTTTATGGTTGCAGCCTTCTCCTGTACTTCGGAGCAATTGCCAACCGTCGCTTTCCTCCCAAAGCTGCCATCCGCTGCTTTGGAACCGTGCTTCCAAAAAGCCCCCGGCAGCTGCCACCACCAGATTGCTTTCCCACCCAGCGGAAGCATTGCCGTCCAGTACGCTCCCAGCAAAAACAAGACATAATTGCGCGCCAGATAGACCGATACCGCATGTGCCTCGACTACCGTAAACAGCGCAAAGGACAGCACAAGGACAAAGCCCTGGGTATCCTTTAATGTTCTGCAGACACGCATCAGGAGAAACAGCAGCACCATACAGCATGCGCCCGGAATGATTCCATACCAGAAAAACAGGCGCACATAACCCATATCGAAATATTCCACATAGTTCGGATCGCCGAACAGCTTCCAGTTCCTGAGCACGCCGCCGCCGTTTTCAAAGGCATAAATACTGGAAATACGCCCGGTCAGGATCCTGTCAATCCTGACCACCCAGGCCGGCATGAATTCATACCAGTTGGAAATATGCGCTGCGTACAAGGAGAAGACAAAGCCCGCCGCAACCGCTGCCATTCCGCCGATGTAGACAAGGCTGCCTTCCCGGATTTTTGAGGACTTGTCCATCAAAAACGCCAGCACCAGCGTTGCCGCCATGACAAGAAACGTCGTCCGCGTCATCGTCGCAGCGTAAACGCCAACCGTCAGTACGCCGAGAAGCATCCAGTGCACCGGCTTCATTTTTTCATGGAACAGATAAACGCCGAGCGTCATCAGCGCCCAGATCATAATCGCAAGCGCATTGCTGTTGCCGACGCCAAGACAAAGCCGCCTGCTGCCTTCTTTGATTCCATAGCCAGCGCCAGCGTCCCAAACCTCGCCCAAAACGTCCGCCAGCGAAAGCGCCGCCAGCACTGCCATTCCGGTAAGCGTCACATAAAAAACAACCCGCAGTGCCTTTTTGTGGTCAATCCCTTTCATCGACGCGACAAACACAACCGCACGCACCGCTTCATCCCGATCCGAGCTAAGATAACACAGCCCCGCAATGACTCCTGCCGCCAGCACAGCAAGCCATTCTTTTTTGGAATACTTCGTCACACAGAGCTTGCAGGCAAACAGCAGAAAGCTGACCCTAAACATCTGCCCTTCCAGAGGATTGATCCACGAACTCTTGTCCAGGATGACAATCAGAAGCTCCAAAAGAAGCCCTGCATAAAAGCAGATCCTGCCGAACTGTTCTATTTTTTCATTTTTCGTATGTGCAGTCTGCTCTGCCATGCTGTTCCTTTCCTGTGGACAACCCTCTCTGACCGCTCCTTCTGGATACCGGCCCCATCAGACCGCCAAACGGCTGTCCGCTCTAAAACCTCGGATACTGTGCGTTCGTCCCCGCCCATTTGTGGAACGCAAAGGGTGTGATCCCCTCAATCTCCGGAATCATCGTCTCATGCGCAAAATATTTTGCAACCTCCAACGGTGCAATCTTCATCCCTGCTGCCTCGATCAGATGATGGTTCTTTACGCACAAAAAACCATCCTCATTCAGGGAACCGTGATCCGGCTCAAAGGGCAGATTTGCCTCCTTCGGAAAATTCACAAGCCTCCGGCTGCGGATTCCCACGCTGTTGCCGACCCGACACAGATTCCCGTTGATGTCCCGGTATGTGATATCATCCTTCGGAATCGGCCACGGAGAACCGATATAATCATAATCCAGGAACTCATCCCGCCACATCTCCGGATGCACGATAAACCCATCCGCATGCACCACCATAACAAAATCCGTATGGATATAATCTCCCAGCTCATAAAGCATCTTGTAATTAAAACAGTCAATATTCGTCAGCTTAGAGGTATGTGCATACCGAATGCCTTTCGGTAAAAAGAAAGGTTTTCGATGCGTGATCAGCACACAATCTCCAAAATCAATCTGACGCATGCTGTACTGCATCGCCTTGATCGTCTGCCGCACATTGACACTCGTCATCGCCATCAGCGTCACATTCGGAAGCTGCAGCCTGCCGTCTTTCCACTCCATAATAAATCCTCATTTCATCTCAAACCGCTGCCTGCGCTCCAACTGCCGCACAGACTGCTCATTTTCTACTATCATACTGCATCCGCCATACCAATGCAAGCAGGTCGCAGTTTCCTTCGGAAACTGCGACTGCCCAGCCCCATTTTAAATTTTGCTGCGCAAAAGGGGCTGCGCACTCTTGCTTCACTTTCTCACGCCCCTGAACAGCAAGTGTTCAGGGGCTGCCTCTATATCCAGTTTTACTACCAGGCAACAGCTCCGCAGGAGCGCCTTGCCGTCCGCATGAGAGGAGCGCCCTGCCGTCCTACACGCTACCCAGCAAACTCAGCCCTTGACCTTGACCTTCACGCCCTTGACCTTGACCTTCACGCCCTTGACCTTGACCTTCCATCCGCCCGGCACAGACAGGTCAGCCGCCGCGCGCTTTTTGCGCCGGCGCTGCCGTTCCCGATCCGCCGTATGCAGACCATAGAAAAGCGCCGGTGCTTAGGATGCGTCTTTTGCATCCTTATGCATCCGCTGCGCTTTTCTCCTGAGCGAAAGCGAGTCTGCATGGCGGACGGGAACGACAGCGCCGGCGCAAAACAGCACGACGGCTGACCGTCCGTCCGCCCGTCCTAGTGCTCCTCTGCCTCCAGCGTCGTCTCCACGATCTTTCCGTTATCCACCTTGTAAATCATATCGCACCCCGCGATCGTCCGCAGCCTGTGCGCAATGATCACCAGCGTCTTCTTTCCATGAAAGCTCTCAATTGCCTCCATAATCGCCGTTTCCGTATCGGTATCCAGTGCACTCGTTGCCTCATCAAATACCAAAATCTCCGGATTATGATATAACGCCCTCGCAATACCAAGACGCTGTCTCTGACCGCCGGAGAGACGCACACCCCGCTCCCCGATCTCCATATCCAGCATACCCGGCAGCTCCTTTACAAAATCCTTCAACTGGGCTTCTTCCAGCACATGCCATACGCGCTCATCATCGATATCCTCTTTTGCCACACCGAACGCTATATTTTCACGAATCGAATCATCCGTCAGATAAATGGTCTGCGGAATGTAACCGATATGGGACAGCCAGGATGGATAATTTTCAAAAATATTTCTTCCATCGCATAAAATCTCGCCGCCCTGTACCTGCAAAAGTCCCATTAAAATATCGATTGCGGTACTCTTTCCCGCACCGGAGGGTCCCATCACACCCACCGATTTTCCAACGGGTACAAGCATCTGAGCATGATCCAGAATCACCTTGTCACTTTCGGGATAAGTATAGCTGACGTCCTCCATGCGAATCTCTTTTTTCAGCTCCATCGGAGGCGTATGGGGATCATAGTCTCTTTCATATTTTCCATGCAGACGATAGGATGTGAAGTCTACATTTTCATAAACATAATTCACGCTTGGCTCATAGAACGCAATATTGCTCATATGCGTGTTGATCCGGTTTACCGACGGCATCAAACGCATCGCCGCTACTGCAAACGCGGAAATCTGCGGCACAAGCTCTGTCATGTCCGCGCTGTTTAAAATACAGATTGCAAGATATCCCAAAATACCGCAGATGCTCAGCGTCTCCAACAGCAGACGCGGCATGTTGTTAAGCACCGCATATTCTGTCGTCAGCTTCGCGTTCTCCTGAGAATATTTTCCAAAACTGGATGCAAAATAATGCTCTTTATTTAAAATCTTTACATCTTTGATTCCGTAAATAGACTGCAGACGCCATTTTCCCATCTGACTCTGCAACCGCTGGGAGGTCCGCCCCAGCCGGTTTAAGGTAGGCTTTAAAATTTTCAGGATTACGACCGTCGTTCCGCCCATGACCACAACAATAAAAATCGTCATCGTCGGGTTTGTTACAAGCAGCGTCACGCACAGAACCGCCGAAACCATCAGCTCCGTCGCCAGCTGGATATATTCCATCAGAGTTGTAAATACCTTCGGCACATCACCGTCAATCGTACGAAAGATCGTAGGAATGTCCGCGTTTAAATAGAATTCATAGGGACGGTTCAGATATTCCTCCAGCATGTAGCTGATCGTATTGGACTGATTCGTGTTGACAAAACGAGACTGCACATATGTCTGCAAAAGCAGATAACCGTTTTTGATAAAATAAACTGCAATGATCACACCGATCAAAAACAGCAGCCACTGATTCGGCGTATCAAAATGAATAAACCGTTCCAAAATCTGAATATACCACTTATTCAGCAGCTGATCCGGCGCCATTACGCCCTCAACCACCGGCATGATCAGACCGACGCCGATCATTTCCATCAGCGCGCCGATAAAAATCATCACGCCGAGTCCCGCAACCTTCCGCTTCTGATCTTTATTCAAAATATGAAGCAGCTTTTGTAAAATCTGAACCATCCTGACCTCCATTTTTCATGCGAACCGCTTTTTTCCAAACGCTTCCCGAACTTTGCGCTTTGCAACACCGATATAAAACACAAAATCATCACGCCGCTTCTTCGCAGCCGCCTTCTCATACTCCTTCTTTGGAATCCCATAAGGCGCAAGCGACGCAAACGGCATCTTATATTTCAACGCGATCTGAATAAACTTCTGCCGATATTTTTCTTCTGAAAGCAGGGAAAACTCCTGCATCACAAATCCATACTCGAAAATATTTAACTTTCCGTCCGTCCGACAGCTCTCCGTCAGCTGATTCTCGCTGACCCCGATACTGACAAGCGGCTCCTTACTCACCACAAAACTCGAATTCCTCTGAAGCAGACGCATATAAAATTCCACATCAACAATCCACGTCAGCTTCTCCTCATACTCCGGCGCGCCCTTCCGGTAAATCGTCGCACTCGGCGCCCCAATATAATCCCCGATATAAAGATCCCGCCAATCCTCCGAGATCATCTTCAAATGCTCATCGCTGATCGCCCGGTCAAACTCCTCTCCCGTCCGGTTTCCGACACCATCCAACATCACCTGCCGACTCCCGCAAAACGCAAGATCCGCCTCCGGATGCTCCTCCAGCATCTCCACAAACCGCGCCAGACAATCCCGATCCGTGAACCAGTCATCGTGGTGCATAATCTTGATATACTCACCCGAAGCATGCCGCACCGCCTCGTTCCAGTTCCCTGTTGCACCTTTACGAACTGCATTCCGAACATAAACCATCCCCGGAACCTCTGCCCTACGTACAACCTCCTCCACAGACCCGTCCGGAGAATCATCCGTCACAACCACCTCATAATCCGTAAAAGACTGCACCTTTACCGACTCCAAAAGCCGCTCTACACCAACCGGATTCTTATACGCCGGCACACAAATCGAAACCTTCACCATCCAAAACTCCTAACTGCTCCATCCAAACGCCCCAAACGCCCTACACCACCAGGCAACAGCTCCGCAGGAGCGCCTTGCCCTCCTCCACACACAGGCAACAGCTCCGCAGGAGCGCTTTGCCGTCCTCCACACACCCCACAAATTCAGCCCTTGACCTTGATCTTCACGCCCTTGACCTTGACCTTCCATCCGCCCGACACAGCGCCTCTTGTCCGCCCATGCAGCAGTTTTGCGGACGTTCCCGGAGACTGCGTGCTGCGACCGGCACTTGGTCTGGATGCAGACAAGCGGACCGTCTCAAAACGCCGGTGCTTGGGCTGCGTACTATGCAGCCCTACGCACCCGCTGCGTTTTGAACCGAGCGAAAGCGAGTCCGCTGCTGCACCAGACCAAATGCCGGACACAGCACACAGACCAGGGAATCGCCCGCAAAACTGCATGCGGGCGGACAAGAGCCCTCCCTCAACGACCCAGGATGCGGTCAAAAAAGGACTTCTTCTCCGGATACATCAAATACTGGTACTCCTCCAGATGCTCCCTCAAATACACCGGATAACTCTCATCCACCGGCACAATCTGAAAATCCGTACTCCGCCCCAGAATATCCTCATGATTCCGGATCTTCTTCTTCACCTTCGACAGCGTCGCCCGATTATTATACTCCTGATGTGCCGCACTCTTGATCTTGTATTTGACACGATCCTCCACAGACTCGTCCTTGCCGCCGCCCATATAGGAAAAATGCCAGCCGCCGTCCGCAACGCGCACCATCAGCTCCTTTTGCTTGCTGTCCCGCAGCTGCTCCGTCGTAAACCGTTTTAACATTCCATAATTACAGATCTTTGTTCCAAGCCATCTTCTGTCTTTTCCGGTAAAGCCCTCAAACTCACCCGTAATGGACAACAGGCTTCCGGAGGTTTCCTCCATATTCAGATAACAGTAAAAATTTCTCTGCGCCAGGGCATAGATTTTACTGCCGTCAAAATCTGCCAGAACCTTTTTTACTGCTTCCGGATTCGGGATTTCATCGACGTCAGAGAAAATGACGATATCATCGTCCTTTGCACCCTCCAACCCCCGCGCTACTGCACACTTCTGGTGACTGTCACGCATAAAAGCACTCGTATCCATCGGCGTATCATCCACAACCTTGTGAATGATTTTGTCTTCAAACTCCTGAAACATTTCCCGGTTTTCCTGGAAATATAACGGCTTTTTCTCGCCCGAAAAGGTTACAGTTGCCTCGCTGATGACAAATTTGTCCACAACATCGTTTAAAACATGCATACGCAGCTTTAAAATATCGAGCTCGTTGAAAAACTGAAAACAATCATATACCATAACTCTCTCTCCTTTATTCTTCCGGTTCGGACACGGTAATTCTGTCTTTTCCGTAATAATCCATCAGCGCCAGATTCAGCCAGTAGCCCCGGTCGCCCTCATTGGTCACATCGTCGATATACAATAAATACGGTTCCACGGAAAGGGGTGTGATCGTGATTTCCGGTTCCCCGTTTGTATACAATTCCAGACGCGCGTTGTTTTCCGCTGCATACTCCGCCGCCTCACCATTTAAAATAGAACGCACGGCAGAAACGGACGTATACGTATTTTTATCCGCTGCAAAGAGGAAAATCACACCCACCGCAATCAACGTCACGGCATAAAACGCGCTCTTTGTTTCTTCCAGAAGCTCCAGCAGCCTGTAAAAAAATCCCGGCCGGGACTGCGGAAGCTGCTCGGACTGCTTTCGCTGTCCTGGCTGCTTTAGCTGCCATGCCCAACCACATCCATTGAGCAAATTAAAGAACACCAGCAAATACAGCACCACGCGCATCACATTTTTGCAGCGATCGGGTCCCTCGCTGGACGTCGCATACAACGTCGGCGTGAACATCGCGCAGAAAACACAAAAGCTTAAAAAGACTGCATACAAGGGTTTAAAAAACTTTCCCTCTGCCTGCTTTGCCAGCCGGTAAATCGCAGGAATCAGCATTGCAAAGCCAACCAGCACCATCGGTGTCAGCCATTCCGTCACATACACAGTTCCCCAGTAAAAGGACATGACAATCGCTTTTACCGCCCCCATACTCTCCGCCGTATCTTCCCGAATCAAATTGCCCGGTGCCAGCACGTTAAACGCAAAACCGACCAGGCTGCAAACAAGCGGAAACAAAAACCAGAAACGGTTTTTCTTTTTCCGGAAAAACTCCCATGCCGTCAGCAGTACGATCAGGATCACCGACTGTAAGCCGGTCAACAGGTTTGCCCCGCCTAACAGTGCGCACAGAACGGCAGAAAGGATCATCCAGAGGATTTTCTTTGATTTCTGTTCCGATGTTTCCAGGCAAAGCAGCGCAGACACTGCAAAGAACAGAACAGCTTCCATGAATACATAATGCAGCGAGCCGTTATACCAATACAGCGCAAGCACCGGCGAAACGAAGGTCTGAAAGGTCAGGAATAAAACAGTCAGCGTACAGATTCCACGCAGATAACGGTTTTCTTTTGCCCGGCTAATATACCGGCAAAGCACTGTATGCATCAGCACACAGATGCCGCCGCCGAGCATCCCTGCCATGAGAAAGGTTGTCAGGAAATACCATTTTTCCCCGAAAACTCCGGGCATCAGGGTCATAAGGAAAATGGAGAACCAGGTTCCCTGCCACAGCTGCCAGGTTTCCTTTGTCACGGCAAGGGCTGTTTTGAGCACTTCCCCAAAGGAATGGGTCCCATTCCACACTCTATGTGTCTCAAGGCCATAGGTGAAGTCATCGCAGTTCGGGAACCCATAGCGGGACAGGTACAAAACCGGCACCATGCTCGCGATAAAAACAACCAGTAGTATTCGAAAAAGCCATTTCTCAGGCTCTGTTTTCCATTGCTTCAAAATCTGCACGCCAAGCTCTCCTTTTCTCACTTCTGCTGACCGGTCAGCCGTCTTTTCAGGCTTCTGACCGCGCGCCCGCCAAAATACGCCGTATAGGCTGCTTTTGCCTGGATTTCTCCCAGACGATACGCCATGCCGTCCGGCTTTTCATGATGTTTTGCAAAAAATTCGCTCTGCCTGCGGTAGGTTTCCAGCTCCTCCCGGCACGCCTGTGCATCGTAGAGCTTTCCGTCCCTGCCAAGATACTCAAATCCTGTATAAATATTCTGCTCCGAAGCCCAGTAACCATTCGAAACATTGTGACGCGCCCAGTATTTCGGTGCAATCACCTTCTGTACCGTCTCCGACGTAAACGCCGGGAAGCAGGCAAAGGAAGAATTGGAAATAATCAGGTAACGCGCGTTTTTAACTGTCACATAATCCCCGTGCACCGGAAAATGATATGCCGGAATACCTGGTAAAAGCTTATGTGCCATCGTTACATCATCCGTCACGATCATAAATTCCATGTCGCTGCGGATTTTTTTCATCTGTGCCATCGCATCCGTCCAGTATTTTTTCCGTAAAAACAATGCCGGTTCGGACGCATATTCCCCGCCGCGCAGGTTCAGCACGCACAGGTTATCCCTCGTATATTCGTAGGAATCAAACTCCGGCTTTACCTTCAGCCATTCCTTTAACTGCTCCCGGTTCGGTGCAAAATAGCTTTCCGCCTGCAGATTTCCCATCAGGAGCGCGCCGTCTTCTACATTGAAAACGCCCCGGTCTTCTCCCGCCACATAGCAGCCGTGCTCCAGATCATGCCGGCAGGCGCCCGTGTAGATCCGTTCTTCTTTTTCCTCATAAACGCGTGCAAAATCTTCCGGTTTTGCTTCTTCTCCCATCCAGAGATCCAGAAAGGGCTCGGAATTTTTTCCGGTCAGACCGTTTAACAGGATTTCCTTTCCGGGTACGCCGAATGAAGTTTTTTTCTGTTCCGCAATACTGCGGGCTGTCACATAACAAAACAGCCGGTTGCCAAGCCCCTGCCCCTGCAGGATCTGCGTTCCTATCATAACATTCCTCTCTATTCCCAAAACGATGCCATCGGACAACCTATCGCCTAAAATCATCGCTGATTTACTGCAAAAATCCCGGATATTACACCCGAATCATTTCATCCGTATAAATATCGCAGCAGCCGCGCCCGTTCATCCATTTTTCCGGTGCAATCACGAGCTTGTCCTTGCCATTATCCAGCCACGCGCCCCACCAGGAAAAGGAGCTGTTCGCCAGAATGTGGTTTTTACAGCAGCTCATCAGGTACAAATCCTGCTCTCCCGCCTGCTCGCTGTTTCCCTCCACCGGGACAAATTCCGAACCGCAAAAATGCTCCTTCGTCCACTCCATATCATTGGAAAACAGGAAAAATTTCACATCCGGCTTTCTTTTTCGGATCTCTGCGACCGCGCGATGGTAGTAATCCAGATCGCAGATTCCGCCAAACAGCGCCTGATTGGCGGGTGTGAGGTAATCACCCCGTCGGATGTGGACACTCACCGACTCACATTCCTTCATCTGCTGCTCCATCGCTGCCGATTCTTTTGTCAGCGTAAGATTTCGGAATGTGAATGCTTCCCGCACCTGCTCTTTGATATCGGCAAAATACCGTTCCGTCTGAAAATATCCCAACAGCAGGGCTGGCTCGCGCCGCAGTATCTCCGGATCGTAATTGCACGACGCTTCCCGATAGGACAAATCCTTCCTGCCGCACAGTAGCCGCCTGGCACGATGGAGGGGACTCATACTGGAATCGGTGATCTGCTCATACTCCTGTTTTGTCATGCGCTCATAAGAAACACCGAATACAGAAAGCTGATTGACCCGCTGCTTTTCCTGTGCGCCATAACAGGTTACGTCGTCAATTCTGACGTCTTTTCCCATTGATTTCAATTTTAAATACAGGGCATACTCAAACATCTGATTGCCCAGGCCACCCGAAAGCTGCACTCCTACCATAGTTTCTGTTCCTTTGAATAAAATTTTCTACCTCTGTCTCCGATTCGCCATCGCAACCTTGATCGGAATCAGGAACGAATCATTCAGTCTCATCGCTGCCCGGTACAATACCGGTGACTTCAAAAACAGCTTCATTTTCCGGTATTCCTGACTGCTCGCCTGGGGAATCCCATAGACTGCTGCATAGCAGTCTTTTCCTGCTTCTATTTTCTGCTGCAAAAATGCCTTATGTTCTTTTTTCTTTGGATCCTGGCTTCTGCAGACCGCCGTATAGAATAACAGCAGTCTTTTATATAAAAAATAATCCTGCAAAAGTGCCAGATCCTCCCTACCGATCTCCCGTAAAAACGCACTGCGCTCATAAAAATTCGGAATCAGATCATTGAAGGTCTTCTCGTTCAGGCCGATATTCGTGGTGCTCGTCGTCCGACTGCACACATAATTGTACATCGCCCAGTCCAGATACACGCTGCGCTTCGATTTTGCCAACAGTCGGATGGTAAAATACATATCCTCATACAGGCTTTTTGGGAATCTCAGTCCGTCGCTCAACGAACGTTTCCAAAGCTTGTTCCAGACCGCCGTCTGAATCAGCCATGCTTCGTCCTCTTCCAGATATTTTGCCAAAAGCTCCTGCCCTTCAAACACCGCTGCCATCGGCGTGGACAAATCCACCCTTCGGTTTTCGTAAATTTTCCGATACCGACAGACCGCAAGATCGGCGTCCTGCTCCATCATCGCCGCCAGCAGTGTCTCATACATCTGCGGCTCAATCCAGTCGTCGCCGTCCACAAAGGTCAGGTAATCGCCTTTTGCCTCCAAAAGTCCGGTGTTGCGCGCGCTGTAGGCTCCACCGTTTCTTTGATGGACAACCCGCACCCGCCCATCCTTTTTTGCATATTCATCGCAGATGCGTTCACTTCCATCCGTTGAACCGTCATCTATCAAAAGGACTTCGAGATTTTGATAGGTCGAAGAAAGAATCGAATCCACCGCTTTGGGCAGATATTCCCGGATATTGTAAACCGTCACAATGACCGAAATCAGCCCGGTCTGCTCGCCTTTCTTTCGCTTTTCCGGCTGATACTGTTCCAATTTGCGCATGGGTTCTCGTTCCTCCTTCCTTCTCCTTGCTCCAAAAATGCCTCTGCTCCGACGGTTGCTGTCCCTTTTGATCGCAGCAGCGCTGTTTCTCAGTTCCCTGCCTTACGGTTTCCTATATTCCTGCTCCAGCCAGTCCTCAAACCGCAGAATGTGCCAGATCTGCTTACGCCAGATTCCACGCTGTGTAAAATCCTTCCACAGCCGCGTCACCATTTCCGGGTCAAAATAACCTTCCTGACGGATTTTATCCTCCTTTAACAGACTCTCTGCCCAGGCGTAGAGCTCCGGCTCCTTTAACCATTTCTGGATCGGGATCGAAAACCCCTTTTTCGGACGTTCCATCAGCTCCCTGGGCACATGGCGGTACAAAACGTCCCTCAATACAAGCTTGCCTCTGCCGTTTTCCCATTTCATCCACACCGGCAGACTCCATGCAAACTCCACAACGTCCTTGTCCAGCATCGGCACACGGCTTTCCAGTGAGACTGCCATTGCCGTCCGATCCACCTTTACCAGAATATCATCCGGATGGTACATCAGCAGATCCATCAGCATCAGATTGTGCTGCACATCCGCCAGGTATCCGCTTTCGTAGGTTTCAAAAATGCTCCTCGCGCTTCCTCTTTCTTTTGCAATCTTTCCAAGAAACGGCTCGGAAAGATCAGAGCGCGCATACAGCTCTTCTGCATTATGCGCCGATAATAACATGCCCCGGATCTGGTTCGTTTCCTTTTTGGAAAATGGTCCGTCCGTCAGAAAATATCCTGCCGCACTGCGCACAGGCTGCGGGATTTTCCGGATTTTATTCCATGCGTTCGTGATCGACTGATAGGTTCCATATCCACAAAACAGCTCGTCCCCGCCATCGCCGCTCAAGGAAACTGTCACATGCTCCCGCGTCAGCTTGCTGACCAGATAGGTCGGGATCTGGGAAGAATCCGCAAAGGGTTCCCCAAACATGTGGCTCAATTTGGGCAGAACTGCTTTTGCATCCTGCTCCGTAATAGTCAGCTGCGTATGCTTTGTCCCCAGATGCGCAGCGATGGCAGCAGCAGCCTCCGCTTCATTGTAGGCAGCATCCTCCATCCCAATTGTGAAGGTTTTAACCTTCCGGTCAGAAATCGACTGCATCAGGGAAACGACCGTGGAGCTGTCGATTCCCGCTGACAAAAATGCTCCCAGCGGTACGTCTGCCATCATCTGACCGCGGATGCTCTCCGTTAAAAGCCGTTCCAGCTCTTCCGATGCTTCCTGCCTGCTTCCGGTAAAGGGCTGCTCCTGTCCTTTTTTTGCAGTTTCTGCCATTGACCAGTAGGTTTCGATCCTCCAGTCCCGATAGGGCTTTTCCAGACGCAGGATTTTTCCCGGCTCTAACTTATAAATACCCTCATAAATCGAATACGGTGCCGGAATATATCCGTGGATCAGATACAAATCCAGCACGTCTTTATTAATTTTTCCGCAAAAATCAGGCAGCGCTGCGATGGCCGTCAGCTCAGAGGCAAACACAAAGCTTCCGTTTACCAGCCCGTAATACAGGGGCTTTTCCCCAACTCTGTCCCGTAAAAGCCAGAGCTGTTCTTCTTTCCTGTCATAAAGTGCGATGGCAAACATACCCTTGCACAGACAGATCCCCTCTTTTACGCCATAGGCTTCCAGAGCTTCGAGTAAAATCTCCGTATCCGAGCTTCCATGCAGTGCTCCCAAAAGTCCTTCCCTGCGCAGCTTTTTTTCTACCTCCCGGCAGTTATAGATTTCGCCATTGTAGGAAATCACAAACCGTCCGCTATGGGAAACCATGGGCTGTGCACCGCCCGGCGACAGATCCAGAATGGAAAGTCTCCGATGTCCCAACGTCACGTCCTGACTGTCGTTACACCAGCTGCCCTCTGCATCAGGTCCGCGGCTTATCAGCTGCTCTTTCATCCGTTCCATATCCTCCCGCCAGGTTTTCTGACGGTTGCAAAATCCTGCAATTCCGCACATCGGGACAGCCTCCTTTCTTTCAGTCTGCGACCTCCGGTGCCCAGTTTTCTTCTTCGATATCCTTCCGGCAGCTTGCCTCTGCCTCGCTCTGCTTCTGCTGATACAGCTCCCAGGCGCTGTCCCAGCTTTCGTAGCCCTGCACGCTGCGTCTGTCCGGCAGCTCGTAATGACTGTCCAGATACTGTCGCAGAAACTCCGTGCACTTTCCTTCGCCGAGGGCGTTTACATGTCCGCCGTAATCATAAAAATCCGTCGAAAAATCCAGCCCAATCTCATCAATATGCTGATTGAAATCCAGTACCGGATAGCCGGCGGCTTCAATCCGTTCTGTCAGGTCGTTGAACTTCATCCGCGCCTCTTTTTCCATCCCATACGGCGACAGGATAAACAGCGCGTCCTTGCCGGTCGAATCGATATAGGAAAGCAGATCATCCAAAACCACTAACTGCTCTTTGGCAGGCTCTATTTTTTCTGTCACATCAGAATAATCCGTCCAGTCCACCGGGCCCACTCCCGTTTTGATTTCCAGACCCTTTAACAGATTTTTCTTTTCATAGCGCCAGCACGCCAGCTGATCCGGCAAAAAAAGCGTTTTCCAGTTGGAATGATATTTGAAAATATCAAAATAGTAGGTGTAGCGTTCCCTCCTGTCGCTGACGAGCGCATTGATGGCATCCACACGGTTTTTTGAATATTTCAGGTTATCCGTCACACCGCGCGTGAATATCATCGTATCCTCCCATTCCTCGTCCGGCATGGAAAACATCCGCATCTCAATGATAAACAGCGACGGATCTTGGGTCTTTTGCGCCTCTTTGAGCAAATATTTGATCGCTTTGGGGCGCTGGTTATTTGTCGAGAGCGGATACGCTGCAATGCCGCTTTTCCCGTAGAGCGCAGGCGCGCTGTAATAGGGATACACCGGGCTCGAGCCCACCAGAATCGCATCGATCGTATTTTCTTTTTCCGCATAAAATCCGGTAAACCGGTCCTTTACATCCCCGTTTGTCCGGATGATATAAGTCACCGTCACCAGAAGCCAAAGGAAAACGGTCAGAAAAACAACCGCTTTCAGTGCCTGTTTTTTTGTCATTGTAATCTCCATTTTGCATACGAGCCTGTGCTGTGTATGCAGTCCCGCCGGACACGTCTGACTGTCCGGTCAGTCCTATCACACCTTGAAATTCTGATAAATAAATTCGGACGCGCTGTAACCCGGTCCGTATTTTCCCAGCAAAATCACATAAAACAGCAGCGCATACAGTGCGATCCAGCGCAGCCAGATCGGCTTTTTTTCCAGGGTAACGCGCATGTCCTCTTTCTGGTTATGGATCGTAACCCATGCAGAGAACAGAATCGAAACCGCCAGAATCATCAGCTCTGTCCAGTCCAGTCCCAGTCCCGACAACACGCCGTTTCCAAACAGCTGCAGTCCCAGGCCCGACAACACGCCGTTTCTAAACAGCTGCAGTCCCAGGCCCGATACTCCCCGTCCGAGCACCCGAAGGGCATCCGGAACCGTCGCGCTTCTGAAAAAGACAAGTCCGATCATGACAAGGAAAAAGGTGCGCACGCGCTGAAACAGGATAAATCCTTTCTTTTCCTTTTCGATATGAAAAAAGGCTCTCCACTTTACAAACAGCGGCTCCATCAGCTTGCCGGAAACGATATAGAACCAGTGCAGCAGACCGCAGCCGATGATAAACGTCCACGCGCCGCCGTGCCAGTATCCGATGGTAAACCACAAAATCAGCATGACGAGAAACGTCGTCGCCTGCTTCGCGCCTTTTTTGCCGAGTTTTCCTTTCAGCTTCTTGGGAAGATTCATGAAAAACTTCGTCCGAAGCAGCGGATAAAACAAATAGTTTTTCAGCCAGTCGCCCAGGCTGATATGCCATCTTCTCCAGTATTCCTCGATGCTTCTCGATAAAAACGGCGCAGAAAAGTTTTCCGGCAGCCGGATACCGAAGCACTCGGAGATACCCAGCACAATATCCATACAACCATCGAAATCGGTGTAAAGCTGCATCGTAAAGGCTGCCGCACCCACCCAGATCGAAACGCCGCTGTACTTTTCATAGTTGTTAAAAATTTCATTTGCCAAGATCGCCGTCCGCTCGGAAATGACCAGTTTTTTGAAAAATCCCAGGAGCATCCGCTGCATGCCGAAGGTCACATTCCGGTAATCCAGCTTGTGTCCGGTATACATCTGTTTTTCCATGTCGCTGTATTTCATGATCGGGCCGGAAATCATCGTCGGGAAGTAGCAGCCGAACAGCAGCAGCTTTCCATAGCTGCGCTGCACCGGTCCGATTTCATAATAGACATCGAACAGATATCCCAGAAGGGTCAGCGTGTAGAACGAAATTCCCATGGGCGCCAGCAGCCCCAGATGGAAGAATTTCAGCGTGCACAACAGACCGACACAAAAAAGGACAGCACAAATAAGAGCAGCCAGTTTTTTCTTCTGCTCTTTTGTCCTGTCTATCAAAATAGCTGCGCCCCAGACAGCTCCTACTGCTGCCATCGGGTACAGAATCAAATACCACGCATGGCTGTCACGCACCTCTGCCGATGTCAAAAAGTATCCGATGCTCAGAAGCAGCAAAAGCGGCCACTGCACTTTTTTCGGAACCAGATAATACAACAGCAGTGCAAGTGCAAACAGACACAGGAAGTAAAAGGAAGTAATACTCATCCTTCACCAGCTCCCGGTTTCAGACCTTCTGCAGAATGATATCTGCCATTTCGCCTACATTTTTCATCGTTACGATCTGTCCCATGGAAAACTTGATGCCAAACTCGCTCTCTACAGCCGCCATCAGGTTGATATGCTCCAGGGAGTCCCAGCCGTCGATATCCTCTGCAGTCGTGCCTTCGTCAACCGTAATGTCTTCCTCGTCAAATACATCCCGGAATACTTCGTTTAAACGTTCAAAAACTTCTTCTCTGCTCATTTATAAACCCTATCTGTCTGATCAGATTCCTTTCTGCGTCGCTTGTTTTTCTTTCGTGCTCTTCTCCGCTCACGAGCTCGCGCTTGCGCGCTTCTCCGCCTGCTTCGCAGGCTGCTCGTTCGCTAATGGCACGTGAAAAACAAATGCCGCCTTCGGCGTCGCTTGTTTTTCTTTCGTGCTCTTCTCCGCTCACGAGCTCGCGCTTGCGCGCTTCTCCGCCTGCTTCGCAGGCTGCTCGTTCGCTAATGGCACGTGAAAAACAAATGCCGCCTTCGGCGTCGCTTGTTTTTCTTTCGTGCTCATTACATTATAGCATGTCCCCATGTATTATACCAGTTTCTTTTTTCCGGCGATTTTCTGGAAGTAGTCTGCCCATTCTCGGTTGACCTTTTTCGGAAGGTATTCTGCCTGAAGCTTCGCTGCATTTTTCCCCATTTGCTGCATCAGATCAGGATTTTCCAAAAGTTTTGTCAGTCTGTCTGCCAGCGCATCTGAATCGTCCACCGGTACTAAGAATCCGTTTTCTCCATCACGGATCAGATCCTTTGGACCGCCGCAGGGGCAGTCCGTCGAAATACAGGCTGTGCCCAGCGACATTGCTTCGATCAGGGTGTTGGGCATTCCCTCCGTAAAGGAGGTCAGCACAAACCCATAGGCCTTTTCCAGTTTTTCCGGGACGTCCGTGATCCTGCCCGGCAGCAAAATCCGTTCTGACATGTCAAGGCTTCTAACTTCTTCTGTCAGCTCTCTGCGCAGGGGTCCGTCTCCGTACAGAATCAGGCGCGCGTCCGGGAATCGTTCTGCAATTTTACAAAATGCCCGGATTGCCATTCTCTGGTTTTTATTTTCGTCCATCCGTCCGACTGCAACAATATCCTGCGGGCGGTCGCCCTCATACCGCGGCCGTACAAATGCCGGATTCAGGGAATTTTTCAGAATCACGCATTTTTTCTGCAGCGACGGTTGGAAAAAACGCACTGCATCCGCTGTCTGCATCACGATTCCGTCTGCCGCGTAAAACAGTGTTTTTGCAAGCAGGCGCATCCCCTTCGTCGGATACTCCTCCGTAGGCTCCGCCACAACGGAAACCACAACCTTCGTCGGCAAAAAAGCATTCGCCAAAAGTGCCATAAAATTATTTTTGCCAATCGTAGACAGCACGACATCCGCATGGATTTCTCTGAAGATCCTGCGCAGCTTTTTGTAGCGTCGAAACAGGTTCACGATCCGGCCGCCCTCTTCCTCCGGCGTCAGGTCGGAGATCACGCGGCGTATCCCTGCAGGCAGCTCGTATTCATTTTCTTTTTTGTACTGCGTTACCATCGTCACACTGCAGCCCTGCTCCAGAAAGTAGGTCGCAAGGTTGACAAAAACGCGCTCGGCACCTCCTTTTTTCAGGGAGCCGATATAAAATGCAACACTGCCCATGGTTCTCCTCCTAAAGACTTTCTTCCGCAGTCCATTGTCCATCCGGCGCATGTCTGCGAGTCATCGAGCGGTCTGCATCCCTTTGCAGTCGGCAGACTCGCTCTCGCTCGGTTCAAAACGCAGCGGTCGCATAAGGCTGCAAAAGACGCAGCCTAAGCGCCGGCGTTTTGAGACGGTCTGCCGATCTTTGCAAAAGGATGCAGGCCGCTCGCTGCTTCGCAGCATTGCGCCTGGATGGACAGGACTCTGCGGAAGAAAGGTGTGTTCTCGTGCGTGGTGCCCCGCGATCGCCCGTTGGGCGGATGCTCGGCAGAAGGGAATCTTGAATTGTTCTGTCTACAACAGTTCTATTCTGCTTGTTCTTTTTTTAACTAACGCAAACAATTCTATAATCTGTCAACTTTTCAGTTGCAGATACATTCCACACTTGCTACAATCGGAATATGAGTGCTGTCATAACGGTAGGCGGTTAGTCCTTCTACAGAGGGACTGTGACCCTCTGATTACATAGAAACCCAACAGGGAATCCACTGGAAAGGAGGGCTAAGCCATGAGTATTGTCGATTTTATAGCAGTAGTAAGCTTCGGCTTAACCTGCTTTGGTCTGGGATATACCATTGGCAAAGATAGCAAGTCACAAAAATAGCCGCCCTGTCTGGTAAACTAAGCGGCAATTTTTGTTTGTCAATTATTTAGTCAGGCTAACCGTCTATCGGCAGCACTCTTTTTCTATAATCATAGTATCATGCATCTATAAAAATGTCAAAAAATTTATTGTCCTGACTAATCAATAACCATTTAAAAACGAAGCCGAGCATAATGCTGCGTCTTTTGCAGCATTATGCACCGCTTCGTTTTTACTGAGCGAGAGCGCGTCCTGCAGGCATTGGCTTCGCATGACGTCCTGCGGACGGCGCTGTTGCTGCCGGGCGGGCTGGGGCGGGGCTGTTGCTGCCGGGCGGCAGGGTCACGCCTGCAAATAGCGTTCTGCCCATTGCTGGAAGATGAAGAACGCCCAGATGATCCTGGAGTAATTGCTTCCGGTGTAGGCTCCGCCGTCCCCGGCACCAAGCCAGTCTGCAATCAGCTTTGAGGCTGCGTCCGCGTCGAACAGCCCCTGTTGTTTCAGGAAAGCCGGCGACGCGTAGTCGGTCAGTTTATTCTTGAGGGGTCCTCTCAGCCATTTGTCCAGCGGGACAGAAAACCCTGTCTTTTTACGATCCAGTAATTCTCGCGGAATATAGTCGTAGGCAATCTCTTTTAAAATATATTTCTGGCAACCATTGTGATCCTTAAAGGAATGGGGTAGCCGGAAGGAGTATTCCATCACCCCCTGATCCAGAATCGGGCATCTGGCTTCCAGTGAATATTTCATGGAAGCGCGATCCACCTTGCAGAGAATGTCCCCCGGCAGGTAGGTGTCCATGTCCAGGAGCATCCGGCGGATCTGCCAGTTTTTCACATTATAATCCAGCTCACGGTCAAAGCGTACCTGATCTGTTCCAGTCAGGCTTCTCACACAGGCTAAATATTTATCCGAACACAATTGCGTTTTATAGCGTTTGTCCCGGTTTTGTGCAATTGTTCTTACGGAAAATGGTAAACGTCCCAGCAGGTTTGCCTGTTTGAGTCCGGGCAGCCGGGAAATACCGTAAACCAAAGCGCCCGCTGCGTCGAGCTTCTGCGCCTGTCCGAGTTTCCGGTACATCTGGTAGCCGCAGAAAAATTCATCGCCGCCATCGCCGGAGAGTGCGACCGTCACCTGTTTTCTGGCGAGCGCCGATACGAGCATCGTCGGGATTTCCGAAGAATCTGCCATGGGTTCATCAAAATACTGCGGAATGCTCTCCACCAGCTCCAGCATCTGTTTTTCACTGATGATTTCTTCTGTATGCTGCGTGCCAAGATGCTTTGCTACCGCCGATGCATAACCGGATTCGTCGTACTGCTTTTCTTCAAAGCCAATGGAAAAGGTTTTGACCGGAGCCTCGCTTGCCTCCTGTGCCATGGCTGTCATCAGGGAGGAATCGTAGCCGCCGCTTAAAAAAGTACCCAGCGGGACGTCCGCCTCCATCCGGCTCTTCACGGATTTTTGTAAAATTGCCTTTAGCTCTGCCTTTGCCTGAGAAAAATCCGTGACCGGATCCGCAATTCCTTTTTGGTAGCTTTCTTTGATACTCCAATAGGAAAAGCACTCCCTTCGCTTCTGCCCATTGTCAGGCTGCAGGCGAAAACGGAGAATGGTTCCCGGGCACAGCTTTTTTACCTGTTCAAATATCGTATCCGGCTCCGGGATATACTGCTGGTACAAAAAGACCGGTAAAATATCCGGATTCAGCTTCCGATCAAAGCCCGGGCACGCCAGGATCGGCTTTAACTCTGAGGCAAAGACCAGATTTTCCCCGTCCTCCCAGTAATAGAGAGGCTTCTTGCCGATGCGGTCCCGCACAAGATATACCTCCTGCGCATCCCGGTCATACAGGGCGATCGCAAACATTCCGTTAAAGCGGGAAACGCAGTCGATGCCCCATTTTTCATAGGCAGCCAGAATGACCTCCGTATCACACTGGGAGCGGAACGGATACCCGGAAAGCTCTTTTTTCAGCTCCTGGAAGTTGTAGATTTCTCCGTTAAAAACGACGCTGACCCGTTTATCCGCTGCGTGCATCGGCTGATGTCCCAGTGGGGAAAGATCCATGATGGAAAGCCGACGCTGTGCAAAGCCAACCGCATATCCGCCTGCCGCATCATAAATTTCCACTCCGGAGTCGTTTGGCCCGCGGTGGTACATCGTATCGTTCATCGCGGTCAGATCCTCCAGCGTAATCCGCCTTTTGCTGATAAATCCGCTGATTCCGCACATAACGCTTTACCTGTTCCTTTCGGGAATCAGAGATGCCTCCAGAAATTCATCCTTAAATTCGCAGAAATCCTTGCACTCGTTGTTGATGCTGTCGATCATTTCGTTATATTTTTCCTGGATCAGCACCGCATAGTTGTCCCGGTTATCGTAGCCCTTCTTGCTCCATGCAAAGGGATGCGTCAGAATCTGCACCTTGTCATAGCCGGTGATATTGGCTTCATCAGGATAGCCGTAGCGCCAGATATGGTTGGCGTCGGACATATATTTTACCTTCAGGGGCGTCTGGTCGGTCACTTTTTCTGCAAAGGTGAAAAACTCGTCCTGGTATGCATTCAGGATTCCCGGCAGCTTGATGTTTTCGCGCAGCACATCCGGAGACGGACGGTGTACAGAAAACTGTGTGATCGGAAAACCGAACATTTCAGAAAGGATATCCATTTCCTTTTTGATTTGATGGCGAACCTCCTGCATGTCGGTCAGACCGTTTAATGCATAGTGCAGTCCGATCACATGGCCGCGTTCATGCATGTCCTTGATCAGATCCTGATTGCGTCTGGATAAAATATTATAGGAATTGTTCGTCCACTGGAAAAAGAAGGTCGACGTAAAATCCATGCTGCTCTCCACCTTTGCCAGTGCATAGGCACGATCCACGCTGTACTCCACATCATGGCGCATGATGACAAATTTATCTGCCGTAAGTGCCTCTTCGTACCCTGCCTGATTACCGGTAGACTGAATGATTCTGATAATTTCTTTATAATCTTCGTAGGAAAACATTGTCCTTACCTCCATTGTCTGCAGTCTTATCTGTTCTTTTTGCAGCATTCCTGCAGATACGTCTGCCACTGCTCAAATACCGCATCCTCGTTGGCTCTTTCACTGATCTTGCGCGCCTCTCTGCCAAGCCGCTCTGCAAGCTCTCTGTCCTCAATGAGGCGCAGGATACCGTCTGTCATCGCCTTTTCATCCATGATCGGTACAAGCAGACCATTTACCCCATCTTCGATCAGGGTTTTTGGACCGCCGCAGGGACAGTCTGTAGAAACCACCGGAAGTCCCAGTGCCATCGCTTCCATCAGCGCATTGGGCAGTCCTTCCCAGTCAGAGGAAAAAGCGTACAGCGCAGCGTCTGCCAGATCCTTTTCCAGCGTATTGCTGCCGCCCATCAGCTTTACAAAATCCTCCGCATGATTTTCATGAATAATGGATTCCAGAATCTCCTTTGTACCGTCCTTGGAATCCGGTCCGTAAATTTTGAGTGTATAATCCGGATGTTTTTCATGAACCTTCAAAAAAGCCCGGATCAGCATCGGCTGATTCTTAAAGTCTACCAGACGGCCGGACTGAACAACATTCTTTGTCCGTACAGCCGGCTCCGGAACACCAACGTATTTCGGATTCAGCGGATTTAAAATAATTCTGGAATTTTCCTGTAAATACGGTGCAAAAAAGGCTTTTGCTCCCTCCGTCTGGAACACGCAGCCCGCCGCATGAGGAAACAGCAGCGGGATCCGAAGCTTGTCTGCTTTTTTATCATAGTGTCCCACCGGATCGGTACGCACAGAAATCACAACCGGGATACCCGTGCCGATTCCCGCCGCCAGCGCACGGTATAATACACCCCGGGTAAAGGCAACGACGACGTCCGGCTTTTCTTTTTTCATAAAACGGCGCAGATACCAGATACGGCGCAGCATCTTGCTGATCCTGCTGCGGTTTTCGTCTTCTTTCGTCAGTCCGACATGAACTCTGCGGACTTTCTGATCCAGTGCAAATTCGTCCGTTCCGTACCATTCTGTCGCAATGACAACCTCATAGCCCTCCTTTGCAAAACGGTTCGCCAGATTACTCACCACGCGCTCCGCCCCGCCCTGCTGCAGGCTGTTTAAATGAAATGCAATTTTCTGCATCGGAATGTTTCTCCTGTTTTTCTCATGAAACAGAATCCTGCTCTGCAGGATTCTCATTTTGTCAGTGCCCCCGTAGTGTATCACATTTTGGAAAGCCCTGCAATCTGCAGGATTTTGTCCCGGTATGCCCTGTCGTCAAACTGATCTGCGCGCTCCTTTGCACATCTGGAAAGCTCCTGCAGCTTCGCTTCCTCTGTCAGCAGCTCTTCCAGAAGAGCCGCCAGTTGTTTTTCTTCCTCTGTAATTTCGTTTGGATCCAGATTTTTCTGATCGTCCATCACCGGAATCAGAATCCCGTAACGTTCCCGGAGCACTTCCTGTTTTCCAACGACGTCCTCAAACCGGTCGGACAGAATCTCTGCGGGACCGCTCATACAGTTGGAAAAAACAGCAGGGAGCCTGCAGCTCATCGCCTCAACCAACGCATTTGGAAAGCCCTCCATGCTGGAGGTTCCAACATAAAGACTGCCCGCTGACAGCCATGGAAATGGATTCTTCTGAAGTCCCGCAAAGCAGACCCGGTCAGCAATTCCCAGCTTTTCTGCCAGTTCTTTATATTCTGAAAAAGAACCGTCCCCGATGATACACAGCATCGCCTCCGGCACTTTTTCCCGGATCAAATACAGGCATTTGATCAGATGCCAGAATTCCTTGCAGTCATCCTCACGCCCCATGCTGACGATCACCTTTTTTCCGGTAAAATCGGGCATGTCCACAGGTTTTTTTGCTGCATTTTCTGCGATCTGACTGCCATCGTAAGGATTGTACAATACCTCTGTATTTTCGATTCCAAGTTTTTCCTTTAACGTATGGGCAATCACCTCCGAACAGCAGATCACCTGATCGGAGCGCTTTGCAAACAGCTTTAACTTCGATGGGTTGTCCATATCCATATAGCTGCGGATTCCCGTCCAGATCTGCCCCCGCACCGGTGTCAGGACGTTAATCAGGTTCGCTGTCGGGCCAAAGCTGTAGGTCAGATCAGGACGCAGCTTTTTCTTTAGCTTCCGAAGCTTTACCGTTCTTTTTACGACATTGACCATTTTTTTCAGCTTCCCGTCCTGTGCCGGAACATCCAGGTTTACAACAGAAAGTCCGTTTATATCATATGCGATATCCGCATCCGAAAACATGGCGATCGTCACTTCAAAATCATTCCTCAGAATCCGCGCTGTCCGCACGCAGACCCGCTCGAAGCCACCCTGATGCAGCATGGGTACAACCAGAAGGAGCCTTGGTTTTACCTGTTCCATAAGCCGTCTCCTTTCCCGGTACGATAAAAATCTTCCAGCTCTTTTGCCTGTTCCTTTGCGTCAAATCCGGCTTTGCGGATTTCCGGCATGCGGTCAAACCGCTCTTTCTGCCGTTCCAAAAGCGCAAGGGCTGCCTGTGCCCAGCTCTCTGCAGAATCCTTTAGGCTTTTGGACTCCACCAGCTCTGTCAGGGCAACCTCCTGTGTAATCGTATCCGACATCAGGCACGGGAGCCCTGCAGCCTGTGCTTCCAGCACCGTTCCGGGCAATCCCTCATACAGAGACGGGAAAATAAACAGATCCATCGCCTGATAATAATCCTGCGGATTTCCCTGATTTCCGAGGAACTGAACGCTTTCTGTAATTCCAAGCTCTGCCGCCTTCTGCTTTGCAGGTTCCATGCATCCGCCCTCGCCGAGCAAAATCAGCTGCGCATCCGGACGGCTCTTTTTGATCTGTGCAAAAACCTCCAGCAAAAACAGGTGGTTTTTCATCTCATTAAAACGCCCCACATGCCCGACTGTCAGACAATTGCCCAACTCCAGTTTTTGCCGCATCTGTGCACGCATCTGACCGTTATAGGAAAACTTATCCACTTCGATCGCATTCGGCACCACATGGACAACCCCCTGTGCCCACGCCTTTTCCCCGAAAACTGCTTTTCCGGCAAGCTTGGAGCACGCCAGGCAGACGTCCGTTTTTTTCCAGAGATTTTTACGCATCCGCTTCGTCATCATCCCTTTGACGCCGCCTTCTGTACCCGCGCTTCTGGCATGGGCTGCCGTCAGGGCGATTTTCCCACGCTTCGCTTCCGGCAGATAAATCGACGCAGTACTCGTCATATGCCCGTGCACGCAGGCATACTCGGAATGCTCTTTAAAAAAACTGCGCCATGCCGCCCGATACGGAATCCAGTTATAGACCCGAAACCGCGGCAGCCGGTAAATGTGTCCGCCAAGTGCTTCAATCTCTTCGTCAAAATATCCTTTTTTTGAGGTGTGCACTGCAAAATCAAACTGTACCCTCTCACGGTCGATATTTCGGTATAAATCCATAACCCGGCTTTCTGCCCCGCCGAGTCCCGTTGTTCCCAGCACCTGTAATACCCGAATCGGTTCTTTCATACGCTTCTGGTTCCTTTTTCTTTTTCTAATTTGCACGCCGACGCCTTTCCATCCGCTTATGCGTGTTGGTTCTTTAAGCGGCCAAGCCGCGCGGCAAGCCCTTTTCCGAACGCCAGCACATATTCCCGGATACGCGCTGGCATGCACTGTGGCTTTGCTTCCAGCTTAAAAAAATCGGAATACGGCACAATGTTTTCCCTGTTTGCGTCAAGCATCTCTTCGTAGGCTTTCAGCTCCGCTACCGTGGAATGGTTGGCATGAATGACGATCGTCGTCATTCCCTCCCGATCAGAAAATGCGTATTTCCGCAAAAAGGCAATCGGTAAAAAAGTCATCCCACTGCGCACATACGGCAAATCTCCAAACCCGTCCGTCACATGGGTAAACCCGAGTGCTTTGAGGGCACGCAGTGTCGTTTTGTCAAAGGTATGGCCCGGCGCCATGAACAGCTTCGTCTCGATGCCGCGATCCAAGAGCTTTTTCTGTCCGCTTTCCAGAAGCCGGTACTGCTCCTCATAGCTTTTCCCCGCAAACTCCGACTGGGCATTCAACGGAAAGCTCCCGCCTCTTTTTGTTGTATACACATGATGGCAGCCGTGCATGGAAAGGGTCCAGCCTTTTTCCTGCAGCTCCTGCATTTTTTTCCAGAACGCTTCCCGTGCCGGATCCACCGACAGCTTCGGATCAAGATTGTCCGGTACAATGCCCAACAGCGGATAGCAGCCATAGCGTTCAAACAGCTGTTCAAAGGCTTCAAAGCTTTTCCAGTCCATATCCGGTGTAATATCATCCATTCGAAATGCGATTTTCATACTCTTTTCCTTTTCGCTGCTGCACAGCTTTATTCCAGGAGCATTCCCGGCTCCAGCTCTATTTCCGACTCATAGTCTTCGACTAAAAGAGAGCCATCCACCGTCCGCACAATCAGCTTTTTGTCAAAAATGTCGATGATCTCGCCCGGTGCATACATCGAGAAGTCTAACATCTCATCAAAGGGATGTGCGCTCCATACCGTGATCTTTTCGCCGTTGCAGAAGCAAAATGCTCCCGGGAACGGTCTTGTCACGCCCCGGATCAGGTTATACAGATTCCGGGTACGATCATGGAAATCCAGCTTTCCGTCCGCCGCCGTCCGCTTATTGTACCAGCTGTCGAAATCTCTGGACTCCCGGTGTACGCTGACGGTTCCCGCCTGATGTGCCGCGATCAGCTTAGCGATCAGGCGCTTGCTGACCAGCATGTTTTTATACTGCATCGTACGCACGGTATCATGAGGAGTGATGGCGCACATCTCGCTTGCAAAAACATTCGGGCTGTCCGCTTTTTCATCGTACTGGAACAGGTTCAGATTAAAACGCGTATCTCCGAGAATGATCGACCAGTTAAGCGGCGAGCGTCCCCGCCCAAAGGGCAGATATGCACAGTTCCCGTGGAATCCGAATACACCCTCCGAAAATCTGGAAAGCACGAAGCCTGGAAGCAATCTCTGCCAGCCCATAGAAATCCCCAGCTCGAAGGTATTTTCCGCGAAAAATTTCGTCGTCTCCTCATCCTTTAAACCGTAAGAATGTGTTTCGTAAACCGGAATCCCGTACTTGTCCTCCAACCAGGAAAGTCCCTCATAGCCGGACACCTGATTGCCAGAAAGCACATCGGGATGAATCGTCACAACCAGATCCACCGGACAAAGCTTCTCCTGAACAAAGCGGACGATCTCCGCAGTTGTATCTTTTACACCGAATATAACAACTCGATAATGCATAAACTAATACCTCCTGTTTTGCGCAATCCTTGCCTCCAGCGGGACGCGTCAGCGGCATCTTCCGCTCCGACGCAGGGCGCATGTGGTAGCTTTTTAACGAATCAGCACATGCTGATTCGTTAAAAAGCCGTCCAAACCAATTGGACGGCTTTTCGTTCTTTTATTTTACAGATTTTCTTTATACCAGTCAATGGCAAGGCGGATTCCCTTTTCAAAATCATAATCCGGATCGTAGCCAAGCAGCTCTCTTGCTTTGCTGATGTCCGCGTTGGAATCCCGGATATCTCCCTTTCTGGCAGGACCAAAGACCGGCTCAATCTTTTTGCCCAGGGCTTCGCAGAGTTCATAATATAAATCGATCAGATATACTCTGCCGCCGGAACCGATGTTGAACGCTTCTCCTGCTGCTTCGCTCGGAGCCAGGCAGGCTTTTAAGTTCGCTTCGATTACATTGTCGATATAAGTAAAGTCTCTGGACTGACGACCGTCTCCGTTGATGGTCGGCGCTTCATCCTTTAACAGCAGCTTCAAAAACTTCGGAATAACAGCGGCATACATGCCTTCCGGGTTCTGACGGCGTCCAAATACGTTGAAATAGCGCATGCCGTAAGTATCCAGACCGTACAGCGTCTTATAAAGACGACCGAATTCCTCGTCTGTCTTCTTGGTCAGGGCGTAAGGGGAAAGAACATGGCCTTCAATGCCCTCTTTTTTGGGAAGTCCGGGATGATCGCCGTATACGGAAGAGCTGGACGCGTATACAAACTTCTTTACGCCGTTCTGTCTCGCCGCTTCCATCATGTTCAGCGTGCCGACAATGTTATTCTGCGCATAGAAAATCGGCATTTCGATGCTTCTGGGAACGCTGCCCCATGCCGCCTGATTCAGCACATAATCCACACCCTCGCAGGCTTTCATACAGGTATCCAGATCTTTGATGTCGCCTTTGATAAAGGTATAGTTCGGATTACCTTCAAACATCTCCACATGCTTCGGATTGCCTGTGGAAAGGTCGTCCAGACATCTTACCTTATAACCGAGGTTCAAGATCGCCTCGCACAGGTTGGAACCGATAAAACCGGCGCCGCCTGTTACCAGAAATACACTGTCCTTGTCAAATTTCAAATCCTTATATCCCATGGATTTCCTCTCATTTCTGCCGCAGCCGCGGCACTGTATTTTATTCATGACAATAGAATGCTCGCAGAGCGTGCATTCTATTATTTCGGATAAACGATCCGCGGATTGCGCCATGATCCGGAAGTATTTTTGTCCTTCTGACCCTGATATCCGATCCAATCAGTTGAAGGAAGCGATATTGTTTCCCGAGATCTGACCCGCTGTTCCGTAGAGCAGGCAGGATGCGATGGTTTTCGCATACAGGCTTCTTCCTTTTTCATTTAAGTGAATGCCGTCTTCCAGATATTCATCTGCATTATAGGCATCCACTCCGAGATTGTCGTAAGTATCCACGCACAGCGTTCCCTGACCGACTGCAACGTCACAGGCAATGCTTGCATAATTGTAGAGTGCCTTTTCTCCCATATTTTTAACCGGGATCGGAAAATAGGACGCATAGTTGGGAGATGTGATCAAAATCTGTGCCTGGGGGAAAACAGAACGAACTCCCTTTACGCCCTCGCTTAACGCCGTTCCAAAGCCCGTCCAGGGTCTGTCCGAGTTGTTGATCGGAGCCTGTGCCAGGAAGTCATTCATACCATAGGACAAAATTACCACATCGATCTGATCCTTGACATTCATCACAGCTTTGATGTCGTCATAGGCAGCCTTGCCCTGCAGCATCTCTACATCCGCATTTCCACGGAGAATAGAGATCATCTTTCCCAGGGAGCAGTCACTGGCAGGACCAAACTGGTATTCATTATCGTCCGGGCTGATGGTTGCGCGGGTGCCGCCGATGGCACCGTTATAGACCGTCGCATTTTTCCCTTTTTGAGCAAGACATGCTGCAAGGCGTGCGGACACACCGGTATCATCCCGGTAGTTGCCCCAAATACTGTCTCCAAGCACCAGAATCTTCATTTCGTCCCCGGAGTTATCCGTATTCTCTGCCTGCTGGACGTCGGTTTCCGTCGTCTGGTTTTCAGACACCATCTCCTGAGACTGATTTTCTGTCTCTGCAGCAGTCTGGGTCTCTTCTGTGCTCTGGGTCTCGGTAATGCCCAGCTGAGCCTTTAATTCTTCATTCTCCGCCGCAAGGGATTCCAGCTTGTTCTGATATTCCTTGATCTCTGCTGTATAATCTGTCGTCTGCCCGCATCCTGAAAGCATTGCTCCAATCAGCAGGGATGCTGTCAGAAGCAGACCGCATGATACTTTTGATAACCGTTTCATACATTCGTTCCTCCTCATGCCTGTTTCCATTAAGACAGCTTCAGTATATCCCCTTTGCAGCCAATCTGCAACGGACTTCATAGAATCTTAATCAATGTTTAAGTTCACCTGCGGTTTTCTGTGAGCAGATTTCATGCTCGCATGAAAATCTGCTTGCGGAAAGCTGCAGAGGGAGCGCCGTGGTATGAGCAAAAGTGAGCTGCGCAGCAGCGGAAAGCAGCGCAGCTGCGATTCGCGACAATAGAATGTTAGCGAAGCGTACATTCTATTGTATTGCGAATGGCGCGGGTGAACTTACGGCAGTCGATGCGCGGTTTTTCCACCCGCCAGTTCGTACAAAAGCATCAGTCCGCTGACATAAAACAGCGGCAATCCATAGATCACATAGCGGGAAAGGCACATGATGATCATGGAGGTAGCAAATACGTTTGCAAACACAGCCAGCAGGGAAAATGCCGCCAGCCAGACCGCGTTGGAATTGTGATTTTTCCTCCATGCAAGGGCAGCCAGCACGATATAGGCGAGGTACGCCGTCAGCGCATACCAGTTTAGCAGCGGGTGTACGACTGCGATGGACCGGATCAGTCCGTAGCAGGCGAGCGCCAGATAGTCATACAGCCATCTGCCCAGAACTGCCGGAAGTAAGGATTTCACGATGGTTGCCGCAATCCGGTCGGATTCCACATTTTCAGGAATGTAGTCTATAAAGCCCTCCCTGTCATGCAGCTGTCTCCAGGGCTCTTCGATCATTTCAAACTTGATCGCGTCATGCCATTTTTCCAGATGCGCTGCCCGGTTGAAAAAGCCCTCCGGCGCATCCTGATACGTCGCACCCTGTTCTTTTGCAAGTCGATAGGAAAGCTCAAACATAACTCTTGCGTCCCGATCGGCAATCCTTTCGGCATCCTCTTCGTCCGCCGCATACAGAATGTTTGCGAGCAGTCCGACGCTTCCAAACGTATTATTGATAAAATATCCGTTAAAAACAAGGTTGTAGCTTTTTACGAGAAGCGTCCTTGTACCAAACGCCAGCGCAGTGCACACGACACAAATCAACAGGCGTTTCTCCAGCTTCTTTTTTTCTACGATCACGACGGCCCCTGCAAACACCAGCCAGAGCAGGATCGTGAACATCATCTGTCCGCGTACCAGAGACAAAAATAAGGATAACAGCAGGGAGGATAAAGCTACTCCCCTCTGTCTTGTATACACCATCTTCATGCACTGCGCCGTAAACAGATAAAACAGCGGCAGTCCCAGCGCTTCGCTGATGACGCCGTTCGACAAAACCAGTCCGCTCGCAGAAAATACCGGCGTGATAATGTGGGGCGCCAGTAAGATCAGGCACACCAGCGCTTCCATCCACTGCCCGAATGCAAATCGTTTTTTCAGGCTCTCCGCCAGCCAGATCACGGAAAACGCCGCCAGTCCGTTCTGCAGAAATCTCACAATATCAAGATACTTTGTCTCCCCAAACAGGCTGCGGAAAATCCACAAAAAGAAAGAGTACAGCGGCTCCCGGTGAATGTGCATCGCAATATACTGGTTGCTGTCATTATAGATCCCCGTTGTTCCAAGCAGCCACAGTGCTGCAAAAAACAGCACCGGAAGCAGCCAGGAAAACGGGAATTTTTTCCATTTTCGGATCATTTACACCTCTGATTATAATCTCCAGTACAGGCAGTCATCACGTGTCCATTCCTTGCGATTTAAGATGCCCTTAACATCTATAAGTACTTTTTTGCCGTTTGTCGGATTAAAGAAGCTTTCAATCGCTGCCTGATCCAGTCCTTCAAATTCCTTATGGCATACGGCAATAACCAGCGCGTCCACATCTTTTACAGCACTCATATCCTGCAGCTCTACTCCATAGAGACGCTTCGCCTCTGCGCGGTCTGCAGTCTGATCCACCAGCACCGGCTCGATGCCGTACTCGCGCAGCTCTTTTACAATATCGATAACCTTTGTATTTCTGGTATCCGGGCAGTTCTCCTTGAAGGTAAAGCCAAGGATCGCAACCTTCGCATGCTTTACCGCGATATCTGCGCGGATCAGGTTTTTCACAATGTTTTCTGCGACATATTTGCCCATGTCGTCGTTGATGCGGCGGCCGGACAGAATGATCTGGGAATGATAGCCCATCTGCTCTGCGCGGTAGGTCAGATAATACGGATCGACACCAATGCAGTGTCCGCCCACCAGACCGGGATAAAATTTCAGGAAATTCCATTTGGTTCCTGCTGCCTTTAATACGCTCTGCGTGTCAATGCCCATCTTGTTAAAGATAATAGAAAGTTCATTCATGAACGCAATGTTGATATCTCTCTGGCTGTTCTCGATTACCTTTGCAGCCTCTGCGACCTGAATGGATTCTGCACGGTATACACCGGCTTCTACAACCAGCTCATAAACCTTTGCAACAGTATCCAGCGTTTCCTCATCCATACCGGAAACGATCTTTGTGATGGTTTCCAGACGGTGTACCTTGTCGCCGGGGTTGATTCGTTCAGGAGAATAACCGATCTTGAAATCCTTACCGCATACCAGTCCGGATTCCTTTTCCAGAATCGGCACGCATACCTCTTCGGTTACGCCCGGATATACGGTAGACTCGAATACGACAACGCTGCCCTTTGTCAGGTTCCGTCCCAGAATCCTGCTTGCGCCCTCTACCGGGGTCAGATCCGGCGTATGGTCATCGTTTACAGGAGTAGGAACTGCTACGATATGGAATTTTGCTTCCCGCAGCTTTGTCTCATCTGCAGTGAACTCCACTTCCGTCTGGCGGATCACATCATCCCCAACCTCATTGGTCGGATCAACGCCAGACTGATACAGTTTGATCTTTTCTGCGTTTAAGTCGTAGCCGATTACCTTGATCTTTCTGGCAAATGCGACTGCGATCGGCATGCCTACATAACCAAGACCTACCAGCGACAGTTTTTCCTCGCCTGCCAAAATCTTTTCATATAAATCCATTTTCATATCCTCGCTTTCCTGCGCTTTTCTATATGGTTTTTCCTTTTTAACATCTGGTTGCCCCAATCAGGCTTCCCAGCGTTTCGAGATACGCTGTTACGACCTGTCTGCGGTCAAAATGCGCCTCCACATAGGCTCTCGCCTGACGCCCCATTTCGGCCCGTTCCTCCGGAGTCAGCAGAAGGAACTTCTCCACCGCCTCCGTCAGGCTATCCGCATTCCGGGGTAAAAATGCAACCCCCGAGACACCGTTTTCAAAAATCTCCCGACAGCCGTTTATATCGCTGGCAATCACCGGTCTTGCGGTCGCTGCCGCCTCCTGCAGGACATTCGACATGCCCTCGTGATAGGACGGATGGATTACCGCCTGACAATGCCGGTAAAACTCCGGCATATCGTCCCGGTAACCATAATAACGCATAATCCCTTTGGATTGCAAGTCCTCAATCATCGGCTCATAGCGCGCCCGCGTTTCTTCCTCGTAGGCGCCCAGCAGCTCGAACACCGTTTCCGGGTGCTTTTCATGGATCCGTCTTGCCGCTTCCAGCAGCTCCTCGATTCCCTTATCCTTCATGATTCGCATAACCGATACAAAACGAACGGTATCTTCCTTCGGATAGGGCATCGGCGGATGCTCCTCCAGGTTGACACCGGAGCCGGAGATCACCCGGGTTTTCGTCCTTTTTTTCAGACAGCCCTTCTGCCGCATGAACGCCAGATTCTGCTCATTCTGGAAAAAGACGCAGCCCGCGCCGGACATTCCTGTCCGATACAGTAAAACGATCAGCTTCTGTAACGGTCCATCATGCTCCAGTGTCGTTCCAAGGCCTGTAATGTTGACCAGATAAGGTACCTTTGCAAGCCGACACGCCACACCGCCATAAATATTTGGTTTAATCGTATAGGTCAGCACCGCCGCCGGATGGATGGTCCTTAACAGCTTTCTGTAAAATAAAAGCAGCTTTCCGTCCTTCAACGGATTCATACCGCGGCGCTCCATCACCGTCTCATGACAGATACAGCCCAGTTTTTTGATTTTTTCCAAATACCCGGTATCCGGCACCGACACATGGACCTCATAGCCCTCCTGCATCAGCGCCATCAGCACTTCTTTTCGGAAATCATACAGCCCGGAATCGCTGTTTCCAAGCACCAGTACGCTTTGTTTCATCCTTCCTCGTTTCTGCTGCAGCTTTTTGTCAGCGAACCATAATTTCATTGTATTTCATCATGATCTTCCCAACCGGATAATTTCCGATTTCCGGAACATTTGTCTGTCCTTCCAGATTTCTGACAATCATTTCCGGTACGCGCACGCCGCAGGCCCATGCATGGGGATAACCACCGCCAAATCTCGGATTCACCTCGGAAATGTACCAGTTTCCGTCGATTTCAAACAGATCGATATCGATAATACCGCGAAACCCCATTTTCTTTACAAAATCTGTAATCAGGGCGAACAGTTTTTCCTCCCGGAAGGATTCCGCCTTATCGGTTTCTCCTGCGCGCATTTTCAGCTTTTTCTTAACGAAAATAGAAACCACTTCGCCGCTGAGCATATCGATGTAGACGTCCGCACCGTATTCCTGTCCGTTCATAAACTCCTGAATCATCAGTCCGTCCTCACGGCTGCAGAGAAATTCCACTGTCTCCTGATCCTGAGCCATATGAATGTCCAGACTCGCGCTTCCGCTTTCCGGCTTGACAAAAACCGGATAAGTCAGCTCGCCGTTTTCCACCGCCTGATAAAATTCTTTCCGATCCAGAAAGCAGCGTCCCGTCGCAAAGCCGAGTGCTTTGCAGGCTTCATACATCGCATATTTATGGAAGCAGATATCCACCTGCTTTGCGTCCGGCACGATGGGCACGGTTCCGACCTCCAGAAAACGCTCTTTATTGTCTGCAAGAAGAGACAGCTCCGGGTCGATCAGGGAAAGTACGCCCGTGATCTGTTTTTCCCGGCAGATCTCAAGAATTTTGTCCAGATAACCGGGCTCTGTGATCCTGGGCACCAGCACATATTCGTCCGCTTCATAAATGGCGGGTGCGTAGGGGCTGCAGTCCGTTGCGATTACCTTTCCTTTTCCGGCAAGGGCTTCTTTAAAATACTGCACGACCTTGTCTCTCGTGCCGGCGCTTAAAATCAGGATATTGATCATACGAATCCTCTTTCCGAGCAGATTATGCTCTGTCTTCTTCAGGCCTCCAGCCTTCCGGTTCTGTCAAGCCGCTCCTGCCTGATCCTGGCAAAATTGCCCTCGGCCTGGCTGGTATCCTCTGCGACGTCCGAGCGGTCGAAGACTACCTTGACGGTCAAAAATAAAACCTTCAAATCCATTTGGAAGGAAAGTCCCTTTACATACTCCACATCCTTCGCAAGCCGTCTGTCCCAGTCCAGAAAATTTCGTCCCGACACCTGTGCAAGACCTGTCAGACCGGGACGCACTGTATGGCGCAGAGCCTCTGTTTCCGTATAATACGGCAGATACGAAACCAGGAGCGGACGCGGACCGATAAAGCTCATGTCCCCTTTTAAAATGTTGAAAAACTCCGGCAGCTCGTCCAGACTCGTCGCCCGCAGAAGCTTTCCGAATTTGGTAAGCCTGTCCTTATCCGGCAGAAGCTTTCCCTCTGCGTCGCGTTTGTCCGTCATCGTGCGGAATTTATACATTGTGAAAATTTTCTCATGCAGTCCCGGGCGCTCCTGCTTAAAGAAAATCGGACTGCCCAGCTTGCTGCGCACCAGAATACACAGCACCAGAAGAAGTGGACTCAGCACTACGAGGATTGTCAGCGACAGCAGGATATCCAGCAGCCGTTTCATATACTTTGCATACATACTCTTTTCCTATTTTCCAAATACCTTACGGATAAGGGAGATAATCAGCTCCATATCCTCCGGTGTATTTTTGATATCGCTGGGCAGGCAGACACCGCGATTGAAAATATCCTCCGAAACGCTCCTGCCTTCCTTAACCTGAATGAAATCGCAGTCTGCAAAAACAGGCTGTAAATGCATCGGCTTCCAGATCGGGCGCGTCTCGATATTGTACTCTGCCAGGGCATCCATCACCTGATCGGGCGTCACGCTGCAGTCCGGTGCGATCGTCATGCAGGACAACCAGTTGTTTGCGTCTCCGTCTGGATTCATCGGATTCATCGTGATCGCTTCGATATCCGCAAACGCCTCTTTATACTGTCTGTAAATCTCATTTTTCCGGGCTTTATGCTCTTCCAGATGCAACAGCTGTCCTCTTCCGATTCCGGCTACCACGTTAGACATCCGGTAGTTATAGCCGATGGTGGAATGCTGATAATAACGGGCGGGATCCCTTGCCTGAGTCGCCAGAAAACGGGCACGCTTAATCTTTGCTTCGTCGCTGCACAGCAGCATACCGCCGCCGGAGGAGGTGATGATTTTGTTGCCGTTAAAAGAAAGAATGCCATAATCTCCAAAGGTTCCAAGCTTCTGCCCTTTAAAGGAGCTTCCCAGCGCTTCCGCAGCATCCTCGATCAGCGGAACCTGATGCTTTTTGCAGATATCGCGGATGCGGTCGATCTTAGAAGGTGTTCCGTACAGATGCACAGCGATGACAGCTGCCGGATGCGGATATTTTTCAAAGGCTTTTTCCAAAGCGACAGGATCCATATTCCAGGTGTCGGGTTCTGAATCGATAAAGACAGGCTTTGCCTTTTCATAGCAGGCAGGATTTACGCTTGCAGCAAACGTCAGGGACTGTGCAAACACAACATCCCCTTCTTTTACGCCCGCCAGGATCACTGCCAGATGGATCGCTGCGGTTCCTGCAGACAGAGCCGCCGCATAACCGCCGCCAATATAGTCTGCCATCTCCTTTTCAAAGGCATCCACGTTGGGACCAAGGGGTGCTACCCAGTTCGTATCAAATGCACTCTGTACAAAGGCCTGCTCTTCTCCGTGCATTGTGGGGGAGGACAGATAAATCCGTTTTCTTTCCATCTCGTTACCTCTTTCTTATTTCAGGCTTATTTTTCTTCCAAAAGCTCCAGCATACCCGCCGCCGGGTGCATGAGAAATACTACTCTGCGTCCGCCGATGGCCGGAGCAGGCGTCGGTTCATCGATTCGAATGTAACCGTTTCCCTCCAGCTCTGCCAGCTCTTTTTCAAAATTCTCTGCTTCGTAGCAAAGATGATAGGGTGCATTTTTGTAGGTCCTGATCAGCCCGGAAACCACGGAATCCGGCGCATACGGGCTCACCAGTTCGATCCGGTAGCCGTCCTTTTGCAAAAACAGGATGTCCACCTTGCGGATTTCGTCATGCGTCCATGTGCCCTCTGCAATATATCCAAGCGCTTCAAATGCCGCCTGTGCTTTCGGACCTTTTTTGACCAGATACCCAATATGATGTATGTTCATCGCTTCTCCTGATAATGATACGTCGGCACGACCTCATGAATCAGCGGCCGGATATCTTTATTTTCTTCTTTAGATGCCTCTTCCAGCTGCTTTAACTGCTGAAAGAACAGCCGCTCGTCCAGCTCGATCGGTCTGCCGATATGAATCAGCTTATTGTCCGTATCCTGCAGTCCTTCTTCCTTCATCAGAAGCTCTTCATAAAGCTTCTCTCCCGGGCGCAGACCGGTAAAGACGATTTTGATATCTTCACCGACACGATAACCGGACAGACGGATCAGGTTCTTTGCAAGATCCAGGATTTTGACCGGCTCGCCCATATCCAGGACGAAAATTTCTCCGCCCTTTGCATAGGCGCCCGCCTGCAGCACCAAAGACACTGCCTCCGGAATGGTCATGAAATACCGGATGATGTCGGGATGCGTAACTGTTACCGGACCTCCTGCCGCAATCTGTTTTTTAAACAGCGGAATAACGCTTCCGTTGGAGCCGAGCACGTTGCCGAAACGAACTGCTACAAACTCCGTCTCATAATGGCGGTTGAACGTCTGCACGATCATCTCGCAGATTCGCTTGCTCGCACCCATGATATTCGTCGGGTTCACCGCCTTGTCTGTCGAAATCATGACGAACTTTTTCGTGTGGTTCTGTGCCGCCGCCATAGCGGTTTTCCAGGTGCCGAATACATTGTTTTTGACCGCCTCGTTGGGGCTGTCCTCCATCAGCGGCACATGCTTATGCGCTGCTGCATGGTACACGATATCGGGATGATACGTTTCAAACACATAGTTGATCCGGCTCGTGTTGCGCACGCTGCCGATCAGAACCACCAGATTCAGCTCCGGATACTTTTCCTTCAATTCCTGCTGCAGGTCGTAGGCATTGTTTTCATAAATATCAAACACGATCAGCTGCGCAGGCTTGTGACCGGCAATCTGACGGCACAGCTCGCTTCCGATGGAACCGCCGCCGCCTGTAACGAGCACAACCTTATTCTGCACATATCCCAGAATGGAATCGATATCCACGCGGATCGGTTCCCTGCCCAACAGGTCTTCGACCTCGACGTCCCGCAGCTTGCTGACGTTGACTTCGCCGTTTACGAGCTGATACAGTCCAGGAAGGCTGCGCAGCTTGCAGTTTGTCTCTTTACAGATTTCCAGGATATCCTTAATCTGCGCCGGAGACGCAGAGGGGATCGCCAGGAAAATTTCATCAATATCGTATAAATCTGCGGACTCTATGATCTTGTCGCGGCCTCCAACCACCTTGATGCCCTGAATGAAGCGTCCCCATTTATTTTTATCGTCATCGATAATACAACGGATCACCATTGTAGAGAAGTTGCTGGAAACGATTTCTTTGATGATCGTATTGCCCGCCTCGCCGGCGCCGATGATCATGACAGAAATGCTGTTTTTGCGGTTCTGCAGCTTGTGCTTGCGGCTGCGGAAAAAACGGTAGGAAAAACGGCTGGCAAACAAAAAGGTCAGCAGGAAGAAGAAATACAGAAAATAATAGCTGTCCGGAACTGCTTTTCCCTCCATTCGGAACAGGTTGATCCCTGCGCCGTTGACCGCACTCGTCACAAGACATGCCATCACAAGGTTCTGAAGCTCTGTCTCGCCTGCAAATGCCCACAGGCTGTGATAGAGACGGAACAGATAAAATACGAACAGTGCGATCACAATCCCGATGGGCAAAAAGTGGCGGATCGGCAGCAAAAACGCTGCCGGTACTGTACTCACGTCAAAATCATACCGGATCAGGATCGCCAGATAGCTGGCGGCGATTACACTGATAATATCGTATACAATTAACGCTGTCCTGCGATAAAACAGCTGATAATTAAAAGGTTTTTTCTTTTTGCCTTGCATTTCTTTCTTCCTCATTTATCGTGATATCCCGTCAGGCGGCATGTCTGTAGGGGCAAAAGCTCATCAGGGGTGCAAGCAGCGCCATCGCGGAAAATCCGAGCGGATTGCAGGGATGGAACAGCCATTCCACCAGCCCCGCGACGCAAAAGCCGAGCATGACAGCCAGCGGCAGTACAGCATATGCGTCCTCCCGAATCTTTTTAATCGCATATGCAAACATCAGGCAGATGCTTCCTGCCCCGAAGCACAGGAAGTAAATGCCGACGATCAGTCCGTGATCATGGATGACCTGCAGATAGGTGTTATGGGCATGGACGCTAATGGAGCCGTCCGGCAGCAAAACGCCCATTTCCGTATGTCCCGTCGCATTCCAGTTGTCCATATACGACCGGAAAATTTCCAGACGTCCGTTGGAGAAATCCTCTGCGTCCGACATGCCTGCCTCATCCTGCGCAGAGGCTACCAGCACATCATTTTTTACAGAAGGCTTACCGGTCACCGCATTGCAGAAAAGCTCTGTCTGTTCCGTCAGCTCGGAAGCATCCGAAAGGAGCTTATTTTCTATGACATATTTGAAATAGGAGACCGACATATAGGCATCAGAATCCTTCGGATCGTCCTTGTGAATCGCGGATGCGGAATCCTCGATCTCATACAGATACGGATCGTTATAGAGTGCCGGAAGCAGCCGGATGCCGGAATAGGTCATCGGCAGACAGATCACAAACGCTGCAATCATATAGACAAGCGCCCGGAAAATTTCCCGGATTTTCTGTCTGTATACAAACACCGGCACAAAAATCAGCAGCACTGCGGTCATTACCAGCACCGCCAGATAGCCGGTTCTCGACAGCGTTAAAAACAGCAGCGAAACTGCGATTCCGTACAGCAAAAACGTTCCCCACAAATCCGCAGGGCAGCTGTTTTTCGCATCCTTTTTGCGGAGCGGCTTATGCTTCATCCCTTTGGCATTTTTCGTGCTGTTTTGGGGCATGCCCTCCGACAGTTTGACGAACAGCCGCACCGTCAGCACGCAGAGCACCAACGTCAGATAAGTTGCTGTAATCGTTACAGTGTGAAAAACAAAATTATATCTCGAATACACCCACGCGCGGAACGGTCTTCTCGCAAATGCGAACACGACTGCCAGTGCAAAGTTTAACATCACGCCATTGCAGAAGTTATTCAACAGGTGTTTCTTTTTGTTCCAGCCCAGATAAAAAACATAGTAAAGTGCAAATACGACCGCCAGATAAATCGGCCAGAGGCGCGTATTTCTGAAAATCACCAAAAGCGCCATAAATCCAAACAGCACTGCCGTATAAATGCGGTTGACACTGCCCTCGACCAGCTTTTTGGCGCGGATTCGTGCTGCCAGCTCTACCAGAATCAGAACGAAGAAAAAGACGATCAGCCCTTCCAGAAAAATCTGTTTGCCAAGCAGCTCGTTGGTCTGCAGGGCTTCCTTCTGCGTCAGCGACTGCACTACATACCAGATTCCACCGGCGATCAGGCCCATCAGTGCCCTCAGTCCGCCCTTTTTGGAAAACAGAACTGCAGGAGATACCATCGTCAGAATCAGAAACGCCGCCCACGAAAGTACTTCCCGATACGCGAGGTTCTGTTGATTTTGGTACAGCGCGTTCATATAATGAATGCCGCCCAGCAAAACACCGGCAAACGCCGCCGCCTGCAGCCAGTCCATCCCCTGCTCTGTCAGCATTTCTTCAAACGGTGGATGGTATTTGCTGCCACGCCGCGAAAAAAGCACCCAGGCAGAAAATGCAAAAAACAGACCGATTCCAAGTCCGTACACGATCAGGTCGTCCGGTTTGCCTCCAAATACCCTGCGCCCATAGACCTCCCAGAGCAAAACCGCCGTGCCCACAGTAATCAAAGGTCCGGCTGTCACCCAGTGGACAAAGCGCCATGTGATTTTATTGTTGAGTTTTGGCTGTTTCGGACTCAGATATACCGCAGCAAGGATAAAAGCTGCCGCTACAACGCACAGTATTGTCTTTAAAATCGTCATTACTGCCGCAGACGGCTTGTCGGTGTAGACCAGACGCATGACAATATTCTGTGTCTCCATCTGAGTCGAAGTGCTGTCTGCGAGGACATAATAGCTGCCAAAGCAGGTCAGCCCCGTTTCCCCTGTATTTTCATAAGAAAGCTCCAGCGGCTCCGACTTACCCTGCAGCTGCCAGACATAAGCCGTCCCCCTCGTCGTATCGATTCCCAGCGGAATCCGCACAAAGCCGGGCACTTCGTCCGCTTTGAGTTCAAAATCCCGGTTAATCAGCATTTCGTTATTTTCATCGTAAACGAGCAGATGATAATACTCCCCGGGAGATTTTGGGGATGTCACATACAGCTCCAGATAACGTAGATAATCGCCCTCTGCAATCAGCACCTGCTGAACCTGCTGATCCTCCCGCACCTCCACGGTTCCGACCGGATTTTCTGCACCCGCCAGAAGCCTGTCTTTTTCCAGCAGTTTTCCCGGTCCCAGCAAAAAAAGAACCGCTGCCAGATAAAACAGAACGATATAAATAATTGCCTGATATGCTTTAATCTTTCGATTCATGAAAAGCCTTTCCGAAAAGGGAACCATCCGGCAGATTTCCGGCAGCCTGTTTTTCTGCTTTTACGCAGGATTTCCCACTTTTTCCATTATCTTTAGAAGTATAACACACTCCGACACAGATTGACAAGTAAAGGGGCAGGGCGAACCAGAAAATCAGGACGTAACGTACCAGATAGGTCGGTCCTAACAACACCGTCAGAAGATTCAGGCAGACCGGTGAAAATACCGCCGCCTTCCTCCAGTTTCCGGACGCGATCAAAAACAGTGTGCCGAGCACGTAACACCAGCACAGCGCTCCCGGCGAAAAGGGAAGGGAAACGACCGGTATTTTGTGCACTGTATCCGTCCAGGAAAGGATTTCATACCAATGCTCCAGCCACGGCAGTTTGGAATCCCGCCGTCCGGGTCCTTCCGTTTCACAGGAAAAATAAGAGCTGCTTTCGTAGCATCTTGTGCCATTGTATACATCAATATCCGCGCCCGGATACCAGAAGCCATAGGAGGTCAAAAGCCAGGCGTTTAAGTACGTTGCCGGTGCTTTTATCCCGATTTTCAGCCAAAGCTTTAAATATTTGCCCGGATCGTTCTGAAAGCTTTCTGTCACAAATCCCGCCTTTACCAGATCGGAAAGCTTCGGCTGATACAATGCCAGGGATTCCTCCGGTAAAATTTCAAACAGCGTTTCCTGATCTTCCTCTGAAAACAGCTCCGGGCTGTAGTTCCACGTCCGCGCAAGCTGCTGAATCGGCACGGTCAGGCTTTCCATCGCATTCGTGCTCTCCGGCTTCAGGACAATGTTTAAGCCACTCTGTAAAAGAACATACGCCCCCAAAACAACGCCTGCCAAAAGCACTGCCTTTTTCCGACTGCTTTTCTGTACCAGAAAAAACAGGATCGGCAGAAACAATACAAGGACGATCACTCCATTGCTGCGGAAAACTGCCATGACCAGCAGGGCGAATGCGAGTGCCGGAAGGGATGCGGTGCTTAAGGGAAAATGACCGGCTTTGGGCATTTCGGCGTCCGCCGCAGCAACTTCAGATTCTCCCCTCCTGCTGTGTCCGCTGCGCTGCATCCTGCACAGCAGCACCAGCACCGCCAGCATTCCCGCCGTATACGGCATGTCCTTGCTCGTGCACAGCACATACATCGGAATGACCGGGAACAGTCCGTAGAACAACAGCCCGCAGACTCGTCCTGCTCTGGTTCGAAGCTGCTGTATAGTCCAGCCAAGCAGCATCGCCATTCCCGCCATCTGAACAAGCACATAAACGCCGATCCCGATATTATAGCTGCCCGTCAGCTTCTGAATGCCGCTTACCGTTTTTCCAAGCATCAGTACATGTAAAAGGGGATGTCTTGTCACATACTGTCCGGTCAACACCTCCTGCAGCTCGTCCGTCGCATCATAGGCAAAAAAGCCTGGATAGACCGCAAGGAATACCGGCAACCAGCACAGGAACAAGATGAGGGCATAGCGGGGGATCGGACTTTGGAACAGCTTCTTCCAGCCCCGCTGCAGCTGCTGCCCGGCACCCGGTGCTTTTTCGTTGCACGTCAGCTGCCCGCCGGTCAGCCTTTCTACGACCAAATAAAACACCAATGTCAGCACACAGGCCGTCAGAAACGGAGTCAACCAGCTAGACAAAGCCGTTACCGCTACGTTTCCGTTTCGATCCAGCTGACTGCCCCAGTTTGCACTGAATCCGCAAAAAAAAGCCCCTGCTGCGCTGCAAATAAGCGTGGGATATTTAATTTTCCGATTCCTCTTCTTCTCCACCAACGATCTCCCTTACCACAAACTGCGGCGCATGATTGAGACAGATGTACATTCTTCCGACATATTCCCCGATCAGCCCCAGCATCAGCATCAGCATTCCGCCGATAAACATGATCGACGCCATCAGCGCTGAAAATCCAACCGGAACACCCGGAAGCACCAGCTTTTTAATAATCGTATAAATTCCGTACAAAAATCCCAGTCCGGCACAGCCCACACCCGCCATCGTTGCGATCCGGAGGGGCTTTTCTGAAAACGCTGTAAATCCGTTAAACCACAGCGCCAACAGCTTTCCAAAGGTGTAGCCGGATTCGCCGACCATTCGATCCCGATGTTCTACCGTCACGTTGACAATATTTCTGGTTGCACGAAGCACCAGTCCAATGACATAAGGGAACGCATTTTCATATTTCAGCATCTCTTCCAGTACAAAGCGTCTTGCGGCAAAATAGCTGGAAATAAACAGATCCTTTGGTTTGTTCAGCATAAAGCAGAGCATCCAGTCGTTGACCCTGCTTCCGAAATTCCGAAATGCGCTGTGATGCTTGTGCTCATATTTTGCATATGCAACGTCTGCGCCGTTTTCCAGCGCAGCCAGAAGCTTGCCGACTTCGTTTGCAGGCGTCTGACCGTCATCATCCAGACAAACCAGGATGTCTCCCTTTACCTGATGAAATCCCGCCATCAGTGCCGCATGCTGTCCAAAATTTCGCGCCAGATTTATCCCCTTGATCCGTTTATCCTTGCCGCACAGCTCGCGGATTTTTCCAAAGGTATCGTCCGGCGAGCAATCGTTGACCAGAATGATCTCATACTCATACCGCTCCAGCTCCCCCATCGCTGCTTCGATTTCGTCCACCACACTGCCGATCGTTTCCGCTGACCGGTAGCACGGGATTACAAAGCTGACTAACTGTTTCTTCATACTTCCTCCTGTATTGCCGCAGATGCGGCTGTTATTGTAAGCAATACCATTCTATCGTAACGTTTTCCTGATAATCCTCCAACCCTTTCCCATCCAACTGAATCTGCATAATTGAAGTTGACACGTTATCATTTATAACCTGTTTCAATTCCTCCAGCGTCTCCGGTACTTTTTCCAAATAAAATCCTGATTCCAGATTTGGAATTACGCTACGTCCTTCTATCCGGCTTCCACCCTCACAATCCAACACCATATTTACTGTTCCTACATGATATAACCATTTTTTAATAAAACCCTTTAAATTCAGTTTTAAATGTATTTTAACATAATCTGCATTTTCAGGGCACACAATAGCTTCATTAGAAGAACTGATTTGTTCCCCTACCTTTTCCAATTTTTCTATTTCAATCTTCTGTTTTCTTTGTGTTAAAACGCAAACATCATCAGAAATAATTTCCACCTCATAGTTATTTCGAATTGCTTCCCAAGTAAGCGGATTTTCCAAATATGGAATATGATGATCAATTGTCTCATTTGTCAGCAAGATCTTTTCTGATGCTTTTTCTGAATAAAACCAATCAGCAACTATTCCATCCAGCCACGGAATATATTCATTTCCATTCTGTACGGACGGATACCAAACCATATTCCATTCCGGATATACCGCTCCATAACCATTTCGCCAGGGATATACAGTTACCGTATGCTCTCCAATTGCCTCTAAAATTTCATCTGGAAGTTGATTTTCCTTTACCAGTTCTTCCGGTATACTGTTCTCTCCCAAATGCGTATAATGATACATCTTCGCAGCCAAAGTTTCTTTCACATATCCCATTGAACTGCGCAAACTGTGTGCTTCTAAAATTCCTGTACATCCCACTGCCATAATCATAGCTGTTCCGCATACGTAATATATAATTTGATTCTTTCTTACAGCTTTCGCCCTCTGTCCGATTTTCTGAAAAAGAACATTCCAGTCGATCGACAAAATAGTCGCAGAAAATAACATTGCAAACAGCCAGATCCCAACTTTTAATCCGTGTCTTGTTGTTGCATATTTATAAAGGAAAAACATCGAAGCACAGCTTGCGATAATTGCTGCAGAGCTTTTATAATTACTCCACAGATTTCCTATTATCAATAATACATAACACGCAATTAAAATAATTAACCATCTGACTTCGCTCGGCTGCAGTACGCTGTCAAACTGCATAGTCAACATCCAACCAGAAGAAATTTTCAGAATTCCCGCCACATACTCAAATAAGTTTTTTATCGACGGACAATAGACCAAATAGCATACCGGCATAAGTATAATTCCCGGTAAAAACAACCAAATACTTTTCCAGTTTTTTCTAAACAATACATCGAAAATACAGAATAAAATACAAAAAGCGAACCCACTCGTAAAGGTTGAAAACTTTCCAAAAAACATCAACAGCAAAAGCAGATTTGGAATCAATACAATATTTTTTGCACCTTTTGCCCACAATACCACCGCTAAAATCATTAAGTACAACAAATAGTTATCTCTGGTCGGTGCGTAATATCCCGCCAAATAGCAACACACAGACGCCGTAATTGCCCAAAAATGAATCTTACCCTTTTGATACAATCTATACAGCTGTAACAGCATCCACAAATGAAATAGAAAAATGATCCCCCAAATAACAATACCAGACCAATATTCTATCGTATTTCCAGGTAATTTCATTAAATAAAACAAATATCCCAATGGACCATAGGTAAAATAAATATCTCTTCCGAATTTTAAATCTGTTCCGTTTACAACATTTAAGAAATACCTCCAGGATGGATCAAATCCAGTATTCTCCAATACATAAATGATATCCGGAATCATAAAAACAAATTGTACAACCAGCAAAACTGCTGCGATCCCATCCTTTATCTGTTTTACCCATGCATTTTGCTTACATATTGCAGTCCATTTTTCATTATTCCAGAATATCCATAATCCAAACAGACAAACCGCCAGCATAACAGTAATTAAAAGCCTTTCCAATCTTGAAGCTGACACTGCAAATCCATATGCGTTCAACAATTCCAACGAAGTTTCCGCACCAGAAGCTGTCAAAACAGTATTTTCTCCTACAGTTCCCTTTTCCCTTGCTAATACATATGGTGGAATAGAGCAATCCTTCGCACTGATTTCAAGAATATAACTTTCACCGGCTTTTAATCTTACCCTTAGTGGAATAAATTCCCACTCACCCGCTGTAACAGAAGAAATGGCAATTTCACTATTTGCTTTTATTCTTCCGTCAGAATCTAATACTCGAAAATCAAGTTCTCCGTTTCCGTCTTCTGCAAGGTTAATAAAAACAAACTCTATCCCCTTTAAATAATATTCTCTGGCAATAAATTCCTGAGTAATCGTTTCTTCAGTTGATACCGTCTCAAAAGTTTCTGTAGAAGGTCTTTCTGCTTCATAACCATAACGTAGACCATGATAAATCCACAAATAAAATATTCCGCTAATAAAAATACCACACACAAGAATGGATGTGAAAAGCACCTTATTAAATCTTATATTCGAAATTTTTCTTTGTCGTGTATCAACTTTCTGTTCTTTCATCTTTCCCCCCACTGTTTACCTGTTTTCCTCAAACAAAATCGCCATCAGCAGCATATCCCGATAAACGCCGTTCTGCAAAAATTCATCCTTCAGGCATGCCTCCTGCACAAACCCGGCATTTTGGTAGCTTTTGACTGCCCCGACATTATCCGCGAACACGCGCAGCATCAGCTTGTGGAGCTTTAACACATCCCGCGCGTAATCTGCTGCAAGGCGGGCTGTTTCCGATCCGATTCCTCTGCCCGCAGCGTCCGCTTCTCCGATAAAAATTCCATATTCCGCTTTTTTATTGTCGTGGTCGATGTCCCGGAAATATACACTGCCTACCGGTCGATCATTATTTTTTTCACAGATAATAAACTGTACGACATGACCGGTTTCCACCTGGGTGTGCATCCAATTTTCATGGCTTTCTTTTGTAAAAAGCTTCTGATAGATAAAATTATGCCGGACGCGATCCTGATTCCGCCACGAAACAATCCGGTCCGTATCCTCCATCGTGATCGGCCGCAGATAAATCTGCTTTCCCTCAATCTTCTGCATCAATCTCTTCTCCCCGAAACATTTCGTTTATGCGCTCTTCTGAAAGGAACTGATAAACCTCAACCCCTTCTCCTGCAGAGCCGATCCGCAGCAGCATTCCGGGTTCTCCCCGTTCCTCCAGATATTCTGTCAGCCAGGACATATCCGTGCCCTCGTCCGCCAGCAGACAGACCTTCTCACTGCTTCTGGCCGCTTCTCCCATGGAAGCATATCCAAACGCTGACAGCTTCTGCTTCGTCAGCGGGCTTTTTACCAGCCAGCCGCCCAACAGATCATAATTGAACGGTTTATCGCGGTCCAGCATAATCTTCTCCGAATACGCCACCGTCGAATACACATCCTCTAAAAACAGCGTCGAAGCATGTTTTTCGCAATACGCAAACACGTCCTCGTTTGTCTGGTTTACCGTCTCCCTGCGTGTCTGCTCCTGCGCCACACCCTGCCACATGCCCGGAACCCGGAGAATACAAAGCAACAGGATAACACCGCAGACTGCAGCGGTCATGACAGTGTGAATACGTCCGGTGCTGCGCGTGTTGATGCCGGGCGCGGCTGTGCTCGTTGCCGTTCCCCACAGCCCAGCCGCCAGCAAAATCTGTGCCAGATACAGCGGATGGGTCACGCGATCCACCATCCGTCCCTGCATCAGCAGATAGCTCCACAGCATTCCGCCGACACAAACCACAAAAACCGGCTGCCAGAAATATCTTCGGTTTCCTTTCTGTAAACAGCAGGAACACCATGCAAAAACAACTGCCAGCCAGACAAAGTTCCAGGGCAGGTCGCTTTTCGACAACCAGTTTTCATGTGCCAGCCGCCAAATTGCTTTTTTTACCTGCGATAGCACCGATTCTTTTGCGTCTGTTTTCTTCGCCTGCACCGCCAGGGAAGAAAGCATCTGCGTGTCGATCTCATCCGCCGCCCCAAAGTTATAGTTTTTGAGCATCTCCTGCAGCGTCCTGGAAACACCCATCTCTTCATAGGCTTCCCGGTTTTCATCGTATTGCTCAATGAAATCCAGATGGTAATCATATAATATCGTGCGCTCATCGAAAAACTGTCGGAAATCTTTCCAGTCCGGATCGGAATAGGCAAGCACGTCAAGCCCGTAAAAAACACCCATCCCGATCACCAGCGCTGCAAACAGTCCAAGATAATGCCGCAGGCTTTCTTTGGAAAAAATCTGTTTTTCCCTGCCCCAGATGCAAAGACCGCCAGCTCCTGCAAGCGGCAGGCACAAAAGCGCCATCTCCGGACGCAGGCAGAAAGAAAGCCAATAAAGCAAAAGCGCCCAGAAGCGTTCTTTGCCCTTCGCCGTAACCACCCAGAAAATCGCCGCGCCCGCCAGCATCCCTGCCGTGACCGTGTACTGCAGATACACGAGGTGACTGCCCATCGCTGCGAACCAGAACAGAGCCTCAGCAAGGAGAAGCACCCCTTTTACGCCCAGACGCGCAGCGGTAGTATTCCATGCGCTGCATACCGCAGGCTCTGCCAGACGCGCGGCAGACGCTGCACTGCACATCCCTGGTGCAAAAGGCGCGCCATCACGTGCTGCCCGCTCCTCGTCCACCAGCACGGTGCTCCTGTATCCGACCGCCCAGATACTCCCAAACTGGCAGAAAAGCAAAAACGCGCCGAATACCGGGATCGAAAGCCCCCGGTACAACAGCGCAAGCAATACTCCCAGCGGATACAACAGCTGCATGGTATGTCCGTCCGGCGTACCGGAATATACGCCGGACAGAATATCTTTTATCAGCACATCGTCATTCAAATCATAATAAAAGTCAAAGCGCGCCGCTAAAATCCCCGCCAGGATCAGAGCCATCGCAAGCGACAGTATGCAATTTTCGTGTTTTTTCAAAAACTGCTTACCAGCCATAAAACTCCTTCACCTGATCCGCCACAAATGCTGTCTCTTCCGCCGTCAGACCATAGTACATCGGCAGGCGCAGCAGGCGCTCACTTTCCTTTGTCGTGTAGACATCCTCTCCGTTGAAGCGTCCATATTTGATTCCTGCAGGCGCGGAATGCAGCGGCACATAATGATAAACCGCCAGAATATCCCGTTCCTTCAAATAATTGATCAGCTCCTGGCGTTCGTGTTCGTCCGCCGTCTTGATATAGAACATGTGGGCGTTATGGACGCAGCCCTCCGGAACCACCGGCAGCTCAATCCTGCCTGCCTGCGAAAGTGGCGTCAGCAGCTTATAGTACTCATTCCAGCGCGCCAACCGTGCCTCATTGATCTGATCTGCCATTTCCAGCTGTGCATACAGATACGCCACATTTAACTCGCTCGGTAAATAGCTGGAGCCGAACTCCTGCCAGCGATATTTATCCACCTGACCGCGAAAATATTTGCTTCGGTCAGTACCTTTTTCCCGGATGATCTCTGCACGCTCCACATGCTCCCGATCGCGGATCAGCAGTGCACCGCCCTCCCCCATGCTGTAATTTTTTGTTTCATGGAAGCTGTAGCAGCCATAATCACCGATGCTCCCGAGGGCTTTCCCTTTATAAGAAGCCATCACGCCCTGCGCCGCATCCTCAATCACAAGAAGGTTGTGACGCTTTGCGATATCCATGATCGTATCCATTTCGCAGGCTACTCCGGCGTAGTGCACCGGCACGATGGCCTTCGTCTTTTCGGTGATCGCTGCTTCGATCTGTTTTTCGTCAATATTCATGGTATCCGGACGAATATCCACAAAAACAGGCACGCCGCCCCGCAGCACAAACGCATTTGCCGTGGAAACAAATGTGTAAGACGGCATAATAATTTCATCCCCCGGTTTGATATCCGCCAGAATCGCGGCAAGCTCCGTCGCATGGGTACAGGAAGTCGTCATCAGGCACTTCGCCGTTCCGGTTTTTTCTTCAAACCAGTGACTCGCCTTTTTGGTAAATTCCCCGTCTCCGCAGATCTTCTGATTTTCCACTGCCTGGCGCACATATTCGTATTCCCGTCCCGTAAACGGAGGTACATTGAACCGGATTTTTTCCCGTCCGGTAAAGGGAAGCTTCTTTTCTTCCATGGTTGATTCCTTCTTTCCCAAAAGCGGTTTTGCAGTCCGTTTTTTCGACCGCACTGCGCTGCTTTCATCTTTATTCATAAATCTGATAGGTTCCGTTATCCAGCTTCATTTCATAGGCATTCTGCGCCAGAAACTCCTGCAGCAGCTCCCATTTCTGCGTTTCCTGTGCATCCTCTGTGTCCACCTTTCCGGGACAGAGGATCACCAGCGGCTTTTCTCCCGCCTGGGACAGCGCTTCCAAATCTGTCCGCATCGTCTCTGCCGGGTAAGTATTCATATCCGGCCAGTCGTGGGACAGCGCCGAGGGCAGATCGAACAGCCAGCAAAAGCCCGGCACATCGCCAAACGTCAAAAGCCTGCTGTTTTCCTCCAATTCATCCGCATGCTCTGCGTAATAATCCACAACATCCTGCAGCTGCTCTGCATTTGCCCGATTCGTTTTTGCACCGGAAAGCTTTTTGCAGTTTACAACCCGGGTATCCCGCTTTTGTCCCTCGATGCTGTCCCGAAAAACCGCACGCACGCCAAAGCCCGTGCTCTGTATCAGAAAAACAACCGCCACGCACACCAGCATCGCCCGGCACGCAAAGCTATACGGCAGGCGGCGCAGCTTTAACAAAAGCCGGTAGCCCATCCAGAAGGTCACCGGAGCAACCAAAAACAGGTTATTCATATTCGGATATGTTTCGTTGTTGCTTCCGATCGGCGTGATCAAAATGACCAAAAGCACCATCAACGACAGCAGCTTATCCCTCCGAAATACCAGCGGATCGGCAAGGGTCCAAATACACAGCCCGATTGCCACATATAAAAGCACCATACACCACTCAAATACGCTCCAGTAAAAGGCGTACTGCAGGTTGAACATGCCGCGTCCCCATAAAAACCGCAGCAGCACCGGAAGCATGCACAGATACAGCACCATCTTGCCTTTTTCGAATTTTCCGGGGAAAAGGAAAAATAAAACCGTACCCAAAAGGGCTGCGATCCCCAAAAGCAGCACCCATTTAAACGCTTCTACATAAGCAGATACAACAGAAGCAATCATAGAAAGGGAGGAATACGTCTCATCCGTTCCGGAATATCCGGCAAGCCCGACAAGCATCTTCGGATATGCATCAAACCTAAACTGCAGGCTGATCGCAAGAAAACCGACAAGAAACGCCGCCACAAAGCCGATCACACAGACAGCGACATCTTTCCAGATCTCCGCCACTTTTTTCTTTTTCAAAATGCCATAATAAAATACCGCGATAATCAGCGCACATTCTACGATATTAGGCAGGCGCGTCAGCACAGAAGCGCCCAGACACACGCCGGCAAACGCCATCCATTTGCGGTTCTGCCAGATCAGTCCGCGGTATAAAAGCACCGTTCCGCACAAAAACAGGAAAAACGTCAGGTAATTATACAGGCTCGTCGTCGGAATCCAGCACAGGCTGATTGCCGCGAATTCGCCCAGAAACGCGATCCAGGACGGCATTTTGCCTTTCAGGAAAAAATACGCCAAAAGCGCCATGGCGCTGACGAAAAGTCCCGTATAAAAACGCATTCCCACCAGGCTGTCCCCAAAGGGCAGGCGCATCAAAAGCGCCCCGAGCACATTTGCAAGATAGGTCGCAACCGTCCACTCCTGCCCCGCATGCGGGAAAAAGCGGTAATTTACCAGACCATAGCAGGTGTCCGTCAGTTCGATTCCCTGTGTAATTTTTAACAGCGGATACAAAAACAGTATCACCGGAAACAAAATTGTTCCCAATTGTTTTGCTTTTTCTTTCACGCTCTCTTTTTTCCTCCAAAAAAACCTTTTCCTACTTTGCAGCAGACCTGCCTAAGCTTTTTCCAATTCTATCAAACACCCACAGCCGCAGCCGCTCGATTCCGATGCAGATCACAAAAACGATGACGGACTGCACCAAAAGCACAAGAAGCATCCGTCCTGCAGTTACGCCCGTCTCACCCGGAACGATGTTCCAGAACTCCCCAAGTCGTCCGGTCAGGGCGTTGACCCACGAAAACCAACGCTGTGCAATATCCGTCTGCTGATGAATCAGATAAACCCCGAATACCGCAGGGCTCCAGAACCGCACCAGGTCTGCAAAACGGCCTTCTTTTACCTTCAGGACAGCAAACGCGCCAAACAGCCCCACCGCCGCAAGATAGGCAAACAGTGCATTATAGTGAAACGGAACAGACGCATAATAGGTCAGTCCCGTCAGTCGTCCCGCCAAAGGAAGCAGCAAAAGCTCCAGTAAAAATGTTCCCAGCGTGCAGCCTGCATACAGCGCAATATTTTTGGGGAAGCTGTTCAAACGCGGCATCCCGTATTTTTTCAAATAACCGCCGGTCAGGTACAACACTGCAAACCATCCGAAATCATATCCGAAACGATCCAGCGCAAACTGCAGCGGGCTGAAGGATTTTCCGATGCAGAAAAAGAACAAAAGCACCGCCAGCAGCTGCTGCATCCGCTTTTGGGAAAAAGTTTCCAGCCCTGCGTTGAAAAACGGGGACAGCAGGCACAGCACCACATAAGCGCTCACGAACCAGTAATGTCCGGACTGCACCGGAAAAATACTGTTCCAGATGTGGTAGGGATTGAGAACCTCCGACCACGAAAGGACACCGACAAGTGCCAGAACCGGAGGAATCAGCACCGTATAAAACAACGTCTGAACCAGCACCCGAGCCACACGCCGGAAGGAAAAGGTACAGGAGGAAAGGAAATATCCGCTGATCAGCACATAAACGTTGACCGCGACAATGCAGACTGATTCCGTCACAAGGGACCAGACCCCGGCGCCCGTCACAGGGCTTCCGACACCCAAAAGCAATCCGCTGTTCGTGTTCCAGTGCAGGATCACGACCATGAACATGGCGATGATCCGAAGCAGCTCAAAATTTGCCTGACGTCCGGGCTTTCCCATGTCTCCTCCTTTCCGGGCGCGCATCAGCGTTCCCGTTCGATCTCCCCGTGCTCTACACGGTAAACAATATCGCATTTTTCGATCGTCTGCAAACGATGTGCAATAATAATCAATGTCTTATGACCATGCAGGCTGTTGATGGATTCCATGATCGCAGCCTCTGTATCGTTATCCAGTGCGCTGGTCGCTTCATCCAAAACCAGAACCTCCGGATCTTCAAACAGCGCTCTCGCAATTCCGATTCTCTGACGCTGACCGCCGGAAATCCGGATGCCGCGCTCACCAATGCCGGTATCCAGCCCTTCGGGAAGACTGCGGACAAACTCATCCAGGCGGGCTTTTTTGAGTGCCTCCCAGACCTTTGCATCGTCGATGTCTTCATCCGCGTAACCGAACGCCACATTTTTGCGGATGGTGGAATCGATCATGAAAATCGTCTGGGGAATGTAGCCGATATTTTTCAGCCAGGATTCGTAATGATCCCGAACCTCCACGCCGTCCGCCAGGATATGTCCCTCCTGAATCGACAGCAGCCCCAGCATAATATCCACAATCGTTGTCTTGCCCGCGCCGGATGTCCCCACAATGCCGACGGATTTTCCGGCAGGGATCTCCATATGCGCATGGTCAAAGATCAGCGCCTCGGAATTCGGATATTTGTATACAATATCATCCAATACAATTTTATCCTGTAGGGGCAGCTTATCCACCGGCTTGCTTCTCCGATAGGCAGCTTCGTCGTAAACCACGTTTTTGTCGTTGATTTCCTCCTGCAGATTGTCGGACACGCCCATAAAGAAGGGCTCGAAATAGGAAATCTGCGTCAGATAGTTGTTGATCCGGTTTGCAGAAGGCAGGAGCCGCATGGCAGCCACGCCGAATGCGCCCAGCTGGCTCACCATGCTGGTGACATCCTCGCCGGACAGGATCATGAAAATCAGGTACAGGATCAGTCCTGCCATGCAGACCGTCTCGATCAGCAGACGGGGCGTCGCGTTGAAAATATTGTATTTCTGCACTGCGCTCACATAGCCATGACCGCATTTACCGTATTCCCGGATGAAATAATTTTCTTTATTGGCAATTTTGATTTCCTTGATGCCCATAACGGATTCTTCAATCCATTTGTACAGACCGCTGTAATAATCCTGGTTCTCGATGCCCGCCTGACGCATAATCGGCTTTAAAAACTGCTTGATCACAAGCAGCGTCACGATCAGAAGTGCCGCTATCGTCAGGATCATCTGCGGAGCCATCGCGGTCAGTGTAACCGCCAGCAGGACAAAAATAATCACTTCACTCATCAGCTGCAGCAGCGCCAGGATCAGACCGTACATGTTATTGACATCCGACGTGATCATACGCTGGATGACGGAGGTATCCGCATTCAGATAATATTCATAGGGGCGTTTCATGAAATTGATCATCATACGCTGAGAGGTTTCAAACTGGTTCGTGTATACAAAACGCAGCTGCACCACATTCTGAAAATACAGAAAGACGTTTTTTAACACAAAGCCCAGAATAATCAGCACCAGAATCAGCGCCGTGAAATATCCCGGTTTCTGAAAGCCTGTCCATCGGTAAATCTGCGCCAGGAGGCTGTCGCCCTCCACGCAGCTCGGGTCCATAATCATCTGAATCGCCGGTACCACAAGACCGATGCTGACGGTTTCCAGAATCGCACCGATCACCATCATAAACAGAATCTGAACCATTTTCAGCTTCTGCTTCCGGTTCATCAGAACCATCATTTTACGGTAAATTTTTTTCATGAAAGCGTTCCTTTCGTTCCTGCAGCCCTATTCCAAAACTGCTTCTTAAAAAATCTGCTCATTAAAGCGGTGTTTTTGAGGATCTTCGTACAGATCCATAAAGTCATCCCCCAGAAAAATCTTTTCCTTTGCAAAATGAATCGAATCCGGCACAGTATACACGGAAACTACCTGGTCGAATTCCAGTCCCTCGATGAAATTCAGGATTTCCATCGGGAACTTTCCATCCAGTACAATATCGTCCGGGAACAGCTTATGATAGTCTAAAACATCTCTGGGATGCGGTTTTAAAATCACCTGCGCATCCTTTCCGTATTTTGCTACGATATCCCGGAAAATCTGCTCGCGCACCGGCAGCTCGCATAATGGCTCCGTCAGCACCAGCACCTTGTGCTCATGATGTGCGCCGGTCGTAAGCTGCGTCACCAGCGTATCCAGATCCTCCATAAAAATCCGCAGAATCGTATTTTTGTCGTCCTGCGTCAGCCTGCGCACCATCGCTTCCCGCGGCTGTTCGATATATTTGGAGCAGGGATATTTCAGGATTGACGTATTGTTGACCTCCATATCCACGCAATATTTACTGTATCCGTTCTGGATAAAAATCAGGTTATGCGCCGCAAGAAAGGCTTTCAGTCCGAAATGTCCTCGGTTGTCATAGCGCGCGGTATCGTAATAGCAGATACAATCCAGACCGTCCTCCACCGCATGATAGCGGATTTTCTTATAATTCAGATAATATCCGATGGGATCGGAATCGCAGAACACATAGATGTCCTGATACTTTTTAAAATCCACCGGCACATAGGGCTGCTGCAGTTTTCCGTATAATTTCGTAAAAATCATTCTGGAAAACAGGTTAAACACCAGATTTCCATGATCCTCATGATAGCGTGCCAGCTGCGGGAACGCATGCTCTTCCTTTTCCTCGAACATAAAAACAGCTTCAAACAGACCGCTTTTTTCTGCACGCTCCTTCAGGCTGCCAAAGTCGTTCGACATCGTGCTCAGCACCAGATCCGCCTTTCCGCGCATTGCCCTTGGAAGCGTCAGCTCCTTTAAACAGGCAACATATACATGATAATAAGTATGGCAGACATAAATCCGCTCTTTTGGCTTTCTCTTTTTCATTTTCGTTTCTTTCTCCGGCAATTTCCGGGAAACCTGATGAAATCATCCCGGTTAAACCAGTTGACTCCATTGCATAGTCGTTATATTCTACCATACTTTTGTCTGCCATTGCAAGACAATGCGCTTCAAAGCGGCGGAATGCATCTTCTCCGGTGTGCAGGGAATCCCGCGTGAACTGTGCTTGAATAATATTCCCCGGATTGTTATACTACTTAAGATGTGATACAGTTCACTCGTACCGTTTGGGGGCAGATTTCATGCTCGCATGAAAATCTGCCCCCAAACGGTACGAAGGGAGCGCCACTTTATGAGCAAAAATGAGCTGCGAAGCAGCGGAGAGCGTCGAAGACGCGGTTTTGCGAATGGCGCGTGTGAACAGTAACACAATTTCTTTTTCCCCGGACACTGCACAATCCGATTTTTGACAGGAAACAGGAGGTTTTGCCATGTCAGCACTTGCCATTATTACAGCGCGCGGAGGCAGCAAGCGGATTCCGCGTAAAAATATCCGTCCGTTTCTCGGAAAACCGATTCTTTTATATTCCATCGAAGCCGCTTTGCAGGCTGGCATTTTTGACGAGGTGATGGTTTCTACAGATGATCCCGAAATCGCCGAACTTGCAAAAGGTGCCGGGGCGTCCGTCCCGTTTCTTCGAAGCGCCCGGACCGCAAACGATTACGCCTCTACCGACGACGTCATCCGCGAGGTACTCGAATGCTACAGGGCTGCCGGCAGGGAGTTTGACACATTCTGCTGTATCTACCCCACCGCGCCGTTTATTACCCCCAAAAAACTCAGCACCGCGATGGAGCTTTTAAAAGACGCCGAGTCCGTCATGCCGGTAACGACTTTTCCGTATCCGGTTCTGCGCAGCCTCGCCGTAGATGAAAACGGTCACATCGGCTACAAATGGCCCCAGTACGCGACTGCGCGCAGCCAGGATCTCGAAACGCTTTACCACGACTGCGGACAGTTCTATGCCTGCCGGACGGAAGCTTTTTTCCGGGAAGGAACAACAGATACTCCCGGTATGGTCCCCCTGCTTTTACCCGAACTGGAGGTTCAGGATATCGATACCGAAGAGGACTGGGCGATTGCAGAAGTCAAATATCAGAAAATGATGGAGAAAGAATAACAATATGAATCAGGAAATTTATCTGGGCGGGCGCAGAATCGCCGCAGACGCCCCTGTCTTTATCGTTGCAGAAATGTCTGCGAACCATTTGCAGGACTACGACCGTGCGATTGAAATCATCCACGCTGCAAAGGAAGCCGGCGCGGACGCGATCAAGCTGCAGACCTACACTGCCGACACCATGACCGTCGACAGCGACGCGGACTGCTTTATCAATAAAGGCGGTCTCTGGGACGGCATCAAAGAATACGACCTTTACAAGCAGGCTTATACGCCGTGGGAATGGCATGCCGGTCTGATGGAGGAGGCAAAAAAATGCGGACTGCTCTGCTTTTCCTCCCCTTTTGACGCAACCGCCGTCGATTTTCTCGAAGAACTCGACGCTCCCGCTTATAAAATTGCATCTTATGAGATAAATGATATTCCGTTAATCCGTCGGGTGGCAAAGCTCCACAAGCCCGTCATCTTTGCCACCGGCGTCGCACATCTCGAGGACATCGAGCGCGCCATGAACGTCTGCCGTGAAGAGGGCAATGAGGACGTGATTTTGTTAAAATGCGTTTCCGCTTACCCGACGCCCTACGAGGACGTCAATCTGCGCATGATTCCGACGCTGTCTCAGACCTTTGGCTGCCTGACCGGCCTCTCCGACCACACGATGGGCGGGGCTGTCGCTGCAGGCGCCGTTTCCCTCGGCGCGCGGATGGTGGAAAAGCACCTGACCTTAAAACGCAGCGACGGCGGTCCGGATGGCGCATTTTCCATGGAGCCCCAGGAATTTAAGGAAATGGTTTCGCAGATCCGTATTCTGGAAAAGGCACTCGGCTCTTCCGAATACCGCCTTACCCCCAAGCAGGAAAAAGAACGGGCAGGCTCCCGTTCCATCTTCGTGGCACAGGACATGGCAGAGGGCGAAGTTTTCACAGAGCAGAATATCCGCTGCATCCGCCCCGGCATCGGACTGCACACAATGTATTATGAGGAAATTCTCGGCAGGAAGGCTTCCTGTCCGATCGGAAAGGGGACGCCGCTGTCATGGAATCTCATCCGTTAGTCTATATCCGCACAGACGGAAATGAAACAATTGCGACCGGACATCTGATGCGCTGTCTATCCATCGCCCGTGCCCTGAAGAAACGGGGTGCAGCGGTGGCTTTTCTCGTCTCCGATGATACCTCGGCTTCCATTTTACAAAAAATGTATTCTCCTGACGAAATCGCTGACCACAGCTTTCCGATCCTGGAGCTGCGCACCGATTACAGAAGCCTCGATCGGGAAATCCAGACCATGCAGGGGATCCTTTCTTCCCACAACGTTGCCTGCCTGCTGGTGGATTCTTATTTTGCAACACCGGAATATCTCGATATCCTGCGCCAGATCTGCAAAGTTGCCTATCTGGACGATCTGCAGGCATTCGACTGCCCGGCTTCCCTCGTGATCAACTATGATTTCTGTGTTGATGAAAGTTTTTACACCAAAGCGGACTGTGTTCTGACCGGATGCGCCTACACTCCCCTCCGGGAGCAGTTTGCAGATCAGCCCTACCATCTCTGGGAGCAGGTAAAAGACCTCTTTCTTTCCACCGGCGGCACCGATCCCTTCCATATCGCAGGCAGTATGTTAAAACGTCTCTGCGCATCGGACGACTGGAAGGATGTTTCCTTCCACGTCCTGACAGGTCCCATGCATGTCCACCGCGCAGAGCTTGCCGTCATGGCAGGAAAAGACAGCCGCATTGTCCTGCATGAACAGGTTTCCGATATGGCTGCACTCATGTCCACCTGCGATCTCGCATTTTCCGCAGGCGGCACGACGCTTTATGAACTCTGTGCCGTCGGCGTCCCGTCTGTAAGCTTCAGTATGGCGGATAATCAGCTTCCCGGTGTCAAAGCCTTTGACGATGCAAACCTGATTCCATGGGCAGGTGACATCCGTGACAACGAAATCTTCTACGATGATGCAGTGGAAAAGCTGACTGCACTTCTGAAAAATCCGGACGCCCGAAAGAAACAATCCGACCGAATGCGTATGGCGATCGATGGTGCCGGCGCGCGCCGCATCGCGGACGCAATTCTGGCAAAATGAGTGTGCGACGGGCCGAGTGCGCACCCCGCGGAGCGTTTTTATTTCATAGGACGCATTTTCCTATGAAACAAAAAAGAGAGCCGGGAGGCTCTCTTTTTTGCGCTACTTCTGAATTTCCGAAAGGAAATTTAGAAGGTTCGTTTTTCCTATATTCCGCCACACAGCTCCATATCATTTTTTCCCGAAATGCTTTTTTCGAAAATTACGCCATGTCCAGAGTGCTTTATAGTACAGCACAAAGGCTGCTGTGGAGCGCTGCTGCAGGGCAATCATTTTTTTCTGCTCTGCATTGACGCGTTCCTGATAATACGGATTGTCCGCAAAATCCGGGAACGCTTCTTTTAATTCCTTTCCCATCTTCCGGATAAAAGAAAGCGATTTATGACCCTTTCCGACCATATAGGAAAACAACGTGTTGACATAAAACAGCATCGTGTATTCAAAGCAGATTTCCGGTCGGTAGGTTTCAAGATAACCGAATTTCTTCGCATTTTCCAGAATGCCCCGTCCAGCCGCCATCCGGTCTTCACAGCGCTCCCTGCTGATGGTATGCACCGTGGACGCTTCATGCTGGTAATAAAAATACATGACCTCCGGGATATATTCATAATGATGTGCCTGTAAAAGCACCGCGTCGCTGATCGCATTATCCTCGTAAAAAATGTGCTCCGGAAAGCGGATGCCGCTGTCCATGAAAATTTCCCGGCGATAGACCTTTACAACAAGGCTTCCGCTGTCTAAAATCAATGACCGACACTGTTTATTGCCAAGCACGCCGCTCTGCTCTGCTTTGCCGTTTTCCACACGTTTGCCGATTTTCATGCTGTGTTCATCCGTCAGGCAGTAATCACAGCCCACCATATCCGCACCGGTTTCCTCTGCACGTCCGATCAGCTTTTCGTACATCGTGGGCAAAATCCAGTCGTCGCTGTCAATAAATCCGATCCACTCGCCTTTTGCAAGGGACAACCCGATATTTTTCGCGCCGCCCTGTCGCTTGTTGACTTCCGAATGCACAGCTTTGAATTTACCGGGGTACTTTTTTTCATACTCCAGCAGAATGGAAAAGGATTCGTCCGTAGAAGCATCATCCACCGTGATGACCTCGTAATCCGAAATCGTCTGCGCTGCCAGTGAATCCAGGCAGTAATTCAGTTTTCCGTCCGATGCCATGTTATAAACCGGCACAATGATACTCAGCTTCATATCGTTTTCTCCGTTCTGTGCGCACTCTATTATTTGGTTCCCTCTACGCAAATCCAGTCCTCGCCATCCTTTGTGTGAATCCTTGTCTCTGCAAATCCGGCTTCCCGAAACAGGTTCTTAAACTGCTCCCTAGTCGGGTTGAACAGGTGGAATTTGCGGATATTATCCTTTACCTCTCTGGGCAGTCCGGGCTTTTCATAGATGTCTGCAACCAACAAAAAGGTTCCGCCGGTCTTTAATACTCTGCGCACCTCTTTTAGGTTTTCCTGGGGGTTCGGCCAGAAATAAAAGCTTTCCACGGTCACGATTTTGTCAAAGGTCTCTGCCTCGAAGGGAAGCTTTTCCACCGATCCTTCCAGAATTTCCATCTTGCCTGCCGCAACCGATTCTGCATTTGTTGCGCGGGACGTTTCCACCGATACCGACGAATAATCAATTCCCGTCAAATGTCCGTCCGTCACATGCTCCGCCATCCGGGACAGCGCAGCTCCGCCGCCGCAGCCGATATCCAGAATGTTGTCGTTTCCCTGAATCTCCCAAAGGGAAAGTGCCCAGCCGGTCACATTGTGGTGGCTCTCATTCATGCGCTCCAGCATTTTTTTGCCATCCTCGCCCTCCGGCTTTCTCGGATTTCCGGACTCGGTAATTTCCGCCTGAGCGCGCTCTGCTTCTGTGAAATGTCTTTCTTCGAAATCATTTTCTTCCATTCCGCGGCCGTCCAGACGACAGCTTGCCAACACTTCCTCTACCCACTGTTCCGGGTAGCATGCCAAAAGCTCTTCATGCTGCATCGCATGGTACCGGATATCCGGATCCACAAAATGTCTTCTGTAGCGGTTTTCGTATTCCTCCCCCATCTTCACGGCATAAAAACAGTGAATTTTCGTTCCGGACACATAAATATCATCTTCCAGCGGCGTCACCATATCGGAAAAGAACTGGTTGAAAATGCTCGTATTGGACACAAATGCCATGGAAGGCAGCTCCTGCGTGGCGGCACTGCACCCGAACAGCTGCAGCATTGCCTGCGCATACTCGGCACCGGCTTTTTCTTCCATTTTCTTTTTTGCCCAGACTGGAAGCTTTCCGCTGCGAAGCATTTTTCCAAGAAGAGGCGTCATCGCTTTCGCCATCGCCCAGGTTCCAAAGCTGCTGCCCTGATCCAGATCGGAGCTTCCGAGGATTCCGTGCCGGATATGGATTTTTTTGCGCTGCACCATAAGTCCCACAAAGGAGCCGCCCAAAGAACAGCCATATGCCGCAAAGAGCTGACCGCCGAGATTTTTCTGGATATAGTTTTCCAGCTTTGCCGTCTCGATCAACATGTTCGGAAAGGTCGAATCCTCCGTCTCGTCGAACCCGTCATAGGACGTGCAGAGCACATAAAAGTGCTCCTGCAGCAGAGGGATCACATGTCCGAAGTTCCGTTTCCAGTGACAGCATGTCCCCGGCAGCAGTAAAATTGCCGGCTTTGTTTCCTCGCCAAAAGAATAGATTTTCATTGCCTTTTCATCTCCCATAGGCCCATTGCAGCGCACAGATATCGCTGCCGCCTGCATACTTAGCCTTATCTAACTTCGATTTTCATTATATTCCCGGGACTTTTCAATTTCAACAGGCGCATGTATAATATTTTCACCACTAACACTTGGAGATACGCCTATGCAAACATTATACCCCGATTATTATGCGCAGTTTCGCTGTACAGCGGACAAATGTCCCATCACCTGCTGCCAGGAATGGAAAATTTCTGTCGACGACAATACGCTGAAGCGCTGGGCAGCCTTAAATCCGCCCGTGGATTCGAAACTCTTTACCTACGTTCAGGACGGTCAGCGCGTGATCGCTTTAAACAGCCGCCATGTCTGTCCGTTTCTTGAAAAAAATAAACTCTGCCGTCTTGTTCTCGAACACGGAGAGAATGCGATTTCCGAGACGTGTCAGATTTTCCCCCGCGAAACCCATTCCTTTTCCGATCACGAGGAGGCTTCGCTCATGCCCTGCTGTCCCGCTGTGATTGACCTCTGGGCAGCGCAGGATGCTACGCCGCTTACTTTTCCGCGTCCGGATATTGACAGCATACCATTTTTCATCCGTTCTGCAGTCATCGACGCCATTTTGCAGCAGACCGACCGGCTGCCGGAGCAGATTCTTTCCGCCTGTTTTTATATGATACAGGAAATCCACCGAAAAAAAAAGCCGACAAAAGACTTTGTTTCAGATTGTTTTTCTGAAAAAAGCTTTTGTCAGCTCTATGATGCCATGGACGACCTCTCGCCGGACTGCATCGACTCTGTTTTGGAGTGCAACGAACTTTTGTTAGATCTTTCTGTCAACTATCAGAAAGAGCAGCTCTATCGGGAATGGCTTACCCCTCTCACGCAGCAGGCGGAGGCGTTGTCGGAATTGCTCACGGAATCAGAAGACGAGCACCCGACGCAATGGCAGGCATTCCGTACTGCCTTCGCGCAATACGAGCCTCTGATGCGCAGCTACCTTGCAAACGAGGTCTATTCCGAGCTGCTTTCCTTTGAGGACACCACAAAGCATATGCTCGTGCGCCTGCAGTGGCTGATGCTGCAGTATGCCGCGCTGCGCCAGAGCCTGTTCCTCATCTGGCAGGACAGCCCGGAGGCATTTTCCTATGAAAAAGTGCGGGAAGCGCTGGTCATTATCAACCGTATGACCGGCTATGACGAAGAAGATATTTATGAATATCTGGAAAACAGCTTCGAATCCCTGCTCTGGGACTGGGGCTATTTTGCGCTGCTCGCGGGGTTTTAGAACCTGCCGGATGGCAGACGGCAGCGCCACCGGTACAATAGAATGCTCGCAGGATTCTAGTACAGTTATTTCTTTTATTTTTCGCAGAACAGTTCGATTTCTTCTCCCACCGGTCCGATAATAAATGCGATCCGCGCCGGGAGAGAGGGCTTCGACATGATTTCAATATCGCCCGGCTCCATCGTCACAGCATAGCCTGCCTTGCGCGCAGCCTCCACGATGCTGTCCACATCGTCTGTCGCCAGTGCGAAATGGCGGATTGCACCCTGTGGCAGATCTTCCTCCGCGTTCGGGAAAATCTCAATCAGGCTCGTCCCTGCGCCGTACATCAGCCCTTCCACCTTCGGCTCACCCCAGCTTCTGACAAGCGGAAGTCCAAGAAGCTCCCCATAGAACTTCTGAACCTTTTCCAGCTCCTCCGATCTGCATTTCATACATACATGATGAACACCTGTAATCATTTCGTTTCCTCTCTTTCTGCCGCATATCCAGCGACTTATCTTTTGTAATTCCTGCTGCGGCATCCACCAGTCCAGCATTTTCTTCCCATGTCTGCCGCTTCGCGCAAGTGCTTTACCCCTGCTGCCCCAAAATAATCCGGATCAGCTCTTTTTCCAGCATCAGCGTCCGGTTCCAGGGATTCAAAATGATCCCTTCCACGCCGTCTGCCTGCAGCGCGGTTGCAAACAGCTGTCCCATATCCGCCAAAAACGTCGATTTCACGCGGTCGCTGCCGCGCAGCTCTTCCTCAAATCCGGTAAACGCAGCCCACCACAGTTTGCTGTCCGACGTTTTGACGGTCTGCAGTAAAAGCTGTCCGCCGCCAGCCGGAGGCTCCACTGCAACGATAAGCTGTCCGTTTTCTTTCATTCGGCGGCGCACCACCGTCAGCGCATGTGCCAGCATTTCCTGCGTCGGCTCCTGCTGCAGCCCGGCGATGGCTTCCTCTATTTCTTCATTTCCCCGCAGCCCCTCGTCCCGCAGTTCGGTGTCTTTTTCTTCCATAATCATCTCCATTCCGCAGGCGCTATTCGCCGCCTGCGGCATAAACAATAGAATGCACCTCTGCGAGCATTCTATTGTCATGAATAACTGCGTGAAACATAAGCGATCCCGCTTATATTTCACACTATCCCCTCACTCTGCACGCACCGCCCAGCGCATTTTCGTCGAACGCGCGCGTCCGTTCTGTGCACATTCCTGCGCGGAAGGGCGGATGACATCTTTGGCATAATCAGAATAGATGCCCTCCCGATAGCCCTCTTTCAATGCCTGCTTCACGATCCTGTCCTCGCCGGAATGGAACGTCAGGATTGCAACGCGCCCGCCCGGTTTCAATGCGCCCGGCAGCTTTTCCATGAACTCGTAAAGCACTTCAAACTCATGGTTGACGTCAATGCGCAGCGCCTGAAACGTCCGCTGGCAGGTCTTTTTGACCGTCTCCTGCTTTTCCTTTTCCGGCAAAAAGTCCAGCGCCCTTTCGATCACCCTACGCAGCTTTGTCGTTGTGTCAATCCGGTTGCCGCGGCGGATTTCTTCTGTGATTGCCTTTGCAAGCTCCTCACAGTACGGCTCGTCTGAATTTTCATACAGCATACCGGCAAGTTCTTCTCGCGATATCGTATACAGCCGTTCTGCCGCGCTGATGCCCTTTTCCTGATTCAATCGCAGATCCAGAGGGCCATCCACTTTGAAGGAAAAGCCGCGCTTCGGATTATCGATCTGCATCGAAGACACTCCCAGATCCGCCAGAATGAAATCAAATCCGCCGACCTCCTTCGCGATCTCGTCGATCGTGCAGAAATTCTGCAGCCGGATGGAAAGAATATCCTCCCCATAGCCCAGCTCCTCCAGACGCTTTTTCGTCCTGGCGGATTCCTCCGGGTCTACGTCTGTCGCATACATGTGCCCTTCACCATGCAAACATTCCAGCATCGCTTTTGTGTGTCCGCCGTAGCCCAGCGTCGCATCAAAGCCGGTTTCCCCGGGCTGAATCTGCAAAAAATCCAGAATTTCCTTTACCATAATCGAAATGTGCATCCCGGCAGGCGTATTTCCCTTACGGATCACATGCTGCACGGTATCCTGATATTTTTCCGGCTGCAGCTCCTTATATTTCTCCTCGAATTTCTTCGGGTATTTTCCTTTATATCGAACGCGGCGCTTATGCTGCGCCTGATTTTCCTGTTCCAAATCTGTTTCTCTCCTTTTTTGTCTCTGCAGGCTGAAGTTATGCTATCCCTTTCCACGCCTTTCTCTGCTTCGAAAGCGCACCACTCTATCTCCTGCAGATTTCATCGATCCATGCAAACAGCTCATCCAGATCATAGTCGCCCGCATGCGGCACTCCCCACGGCACATGGTAATCCACGCTACAGCCCTGTGCGCGCAGCTTTGCGACCAGCATCGCCGAAATCGCAAGGGAGGTATCCCGGTCATACTCTCCGTGCCGGATGCGGAAATATTTCGCTTTCTGCGCATCCGCAGCATCCACATAGGACATCGGGTTTAACATACGCACAACCTGCTCCGGCGCCATCTCTCCGCGCTTTTTACTGTGTTCCAAACTGTATTTTGTAAAATGGCGGCAGTTGACGTTTTCCGAACCAAACAGGTCGTTTTCCGCCGTTTCCAGCTCCAGCCCGTCAAACGCAGGCACCGTTTTCATACGCGTGATCGCTCTTGCATAGGCAGGGAAATCCATTCCAACCGCGCGTCCGTCCTCCACAGTCAGCCAGGTTTCCCCGGAAAGATCGGCTTTATTATCCAGCGCTTTCTGCGCGGATTCCAGAACGATCCCTTTCACATATTCCAAAAACGTGCCGGTTCCATCCGCCGCAAGCGTCAGGGCGCGCCCCTGTTCATCTTTTAACCCGAGACTGTTGACGTACTCCGGGAAAAGCGCCGCTTCGTCCTTCGAGGTCTGCACCTGCTCCGGTGTCATATCGCCGTCTACCGCGGAAAATTCCGGTCTGCCGCCCTCCGTCAGATTCATCTGCATCCGGCGAAATTCATTCACACCGAGAAACTGCCATTCGTAAGCCGCATCCGCATGCTCCAGGTTGATGATCGGGCAGTAACAGGACGCTGCAAAAATCCCATCGCCCGCATCCGCTGCTCCGATCGCCTTTAAATACGGCTCATAATCCGGGTGGTTTCCTGAACTGCCGACCAACGAAGACAGTGCGCCGCCCGCACTTGTCCCGTTTGTGATAATCTTTTCCTCATCGCCCGGCAAATCCTTGGCAAATGCATGCAAATAACGCACCGCCGCTTTATAATCCACAATGCAGGCAGGCGCTTTTCCGGTATAGGTTTTGTTTTCATCCTGCTGCACCCTGCCGCGGATCGCCGGCGCAGCTACGACATAGCCATGCTCCAGCGCACAGAAAACCGTATTCGGGATCCCGGAGCCTTCCTGCGTTTCTCCCGGCGCGGCCGGCTCACCCGGCATATAGCCGCCGACTTGATTCGGCATAAAAACCGGAGCAGTCGCAAGCGTATATCCGTTGATGCTTTCTCCCTCGTAAAAACCCTCCGGAGCATAAATGTGCATCCGCTGATACGCTGCATTCGCCGGTAAATCCGCATAAAGCAGATCGGCAAACTGCCGGTAGCGGATTGTATGCACTCCGACTGTCAATGACTCTACGGTATAAGCATTTTTATCAAAGTTCATCTATCGTATCTCCAATCTCAAAGAATCGTGAACGGTGCCATCACACCGTAATTATTTTATGCATTCCAAAATTTAAAGGATGCCAGTCGCGTTCCGATCGCATACATTCTATAAAAAACTTGTACAAAGCCTGTATTTTATGTCATAATGGTGCAAAAGACTTTCCCGTTTCAGTCCGGTAACGCATTCAAGTGAAGCTCCCTGCCCATTCCGGATCAATGGGAAGAAATGAGGGTTTTATGTTAGAAAGTATCATCAAAATCAATCAGGCGGTCAACGGATTTATCTGGGGCGTCCCCGCAATGATCTGCATCATCGGCGTAGGACTTCTGCTTTCTGTCCGTACCCGTTTCATTCAGGTGCGCAAATTCGGCGCTGCCATGAAAAACACGATCGGTAAAATTTTTGACAAAACACAGGCAAAGGACGGCTCCATGAGCCCGTTCCAGGCAGTCTGTACCGCGCTTGCAGGCACGGTCGGCACCGGCAACATCGCAGGCGTTGCGGGCGCGATTGCCCTCGGCGGTCCCGGCGCAATTTTCTGGATGTGGTGCTCTGCTTTTCTCGGCATGTGTACCAAATTTTCCGAGGTTACGCTCGCAATCCATTTCCGGGAAAAGAACGCAAATGGCGAATATGTTGGCGGTCCAATGTACTATATTAAAAATGGTCTATCCAAAAAATGGCATTTTTTAGCGGTTCTTTATGCCCTGTTCGGCGTCCTGACTGTGTTCGGTACAGGAAACGCCACCCAGGTGAATACCATTGTTTCTTCTATTCATTCTGCACTGCACAACCTGCATATCATCGACGGCACTGTAGATGAACGTGCCAATCTGATCTTCGGTATTTTCATTGCCGCTTTCGTTGCTATGGTGCTGCTTGGCGGAATCCAGCGGATCGGTCAGGTTTCGGAAAAGCTCGTTCCGTTTATGGCAACTTTATATGTAATCCTTGCAATCGGCGTTGTTATTTTGCATATCAACCGCGTTCCTGCAGTGTTTGCCATGATTTTTAAAAGTGCATTTACCCCTCAGGCAGCCACCGGCGGCATCATCGGAAGCATGTTTTTAAGCATGAAAAAAGGCGTCTCCCGCGGTATTTTTTCCAATGAAGCCGGCCTTGGTACCGGTTCCATCGCCCATGCCTGCGCAGATACGAACAATGCTGTCCATCAGGGCATGTTCGGTATTTTTGAGGTATTCATGGATACGATCGTGATCTGTACCCTTACCGGTCTTGTCATTCTGCTCGGTGCGCCCAACATCGTCTATGGTCAGGCAGCCGGTGCAGAGCTGACAATTTCCGGCTTTACTGCAACCTATGGGGGCTGGGTTTCTATCTTCACCGCAGTTGCCATGTGCTGCTTCGCATTCAGCACAATCATCGGCTGGGGCTTATACGGTTCCCGCTGTATCGAATTTTTAGGCGGAGAAAAGCTCGTCCGTCCCTTCCTTGTCGCCTATTCCTTTGTATCGATCATCGGTGCAACCATCAACCTTGGTCTGCTTTGGGATATTGCAGATACTTTCAACGGTCTGATGGCGATTCCCAACCTGATCGCCCTGCTTGTTCTCTCCGGGCAGGTCAAGAAGCTTGCGATCGATGTCGATCAGGCGGAAAAGAGCGGCACGCTGTAAAACAACTGCACGGGCATACAATAGAATGTATGCTCCGCAAACATTTTATTGTCATGAACAACAGGGCTGACTGCCAAAGGTCAGCCCTGTTCTTATGTCACCCTTCCCGATTCTCCATCTCACCGAGAAATTTCTTCACCGCTGCAGTCACCTGATCAAGATGTTCATCGTAGCAGTGTGTGTCTCCGGGAATCTGTACCAGCTCCGCATTTTTATATTTTTTCGCTGCATCAATGGAATATTCTATAGGAACTGCCTCATCTGCGTCTCCATGAATCAAAAGCACCGGCTTTTCATATTTGCGGATCGCCTCGTCTACATCCAGAAGCTGTGCTGTGCGGATATAATTGCCGCTCAGATGCCGGTCCCCCCATTCCACCATATCCGGAATATGCTCCGGATCAAAAGGTTGACCAAGCAGATTCCCTTTTCTCGCACCATCCGGGATTACAATTGCAGGAGACATCGGAATCGCCGCCTTAAAATCATCCGCCCGCATTCCTGCTGCCAGCATGGTAAGCAGTCCGCCCTGGGAATGTCCGCAGATATAAAGGTCTGTCACAAAATCCAGCGTCTTTGCATAATCCGTCACAGTCATGGCATTGTTGATCCACTTCATCAGATTATGCTGTTCAAAGGCACCACCGCTTTTTCCATGTCCGTACAGCTCTACGCGCAGTGTCGCAAACCCGATTTCATTCATTGCGCTGGAAACAGCAGTGATGTGCCGTTCCTCCATATTGCCGGTTAAACCATGAAACACGATGACCAGCGGGCACTTTTCTTTTTTCTCCGGCATGTCCAGCTTTGCATGCAGCTGAATGCCGTCGTCTGTGATATAAAACTCTTTCATACTCTATTTCCCCTTTCCAGAATGACTTTTGCTGCCCATTTTTTATAGTATACCACACTCTGCGGCAGTGCAGGTAAAAAACGTCCTGCCGTGCAAAATTCTCCGCCGCGGCGGAACACAAAAAATCCTCCGGAGAGATTTCTTCATCCGGAGGCTTCCTGATTGTATCATATATTCTTTCTGTAGCTTCGCTACGCGGCGGCGCACCGCCGTCACGCGTCCCAAATCACCTGCTTCAACAGTTTATCGCATACCGTGGACACCTCCTGCAGCTGTGCCGGTGTGATATCGTCGATATGAATCCCGCAGCTACAGACCGCTGTACAGACGAATTTTTCTGCTGCAGCTTCTGCGAATTTTCTCGCAACATACTCGTCTTTATGTCCGATTCCATTTAAAACGGACGAGGTTACGCCCACGCCGCTTCCGGTCAGACTCGGTCGTGCCGTGGACATCACGACACTGCCGACATGCGGCGTATCCCCGCCCCAGACGCAGATCGTGCAGTCCTTGCCCATCTGCACAAGCTGTGCAAAAACTGGCAATCCGTTCTGCATTTTTTCTATAAAAACAGCGTTTACAGGCATCCGTTCCATCGTCTGAAATCCTCTCCTTCTACATCGAAGCGGTCAAGAATTTTGCCCACAATATGTCTCGTGCAGTCTGCAACCGTCTGCGGATGATTGTAATATGTGAGCATCGGCGGCAGAATTTCCACGCCCATCTGGCTCAGCTCATACAGGTTGCGCAGATGAATCGTATTGAACGGGCATTCCCTCGCAACTAAAATCAGCTTTCTACGCTCCTTTAAGGTCACGTCCGCCGCGCGCAGCAGAAGGTTGTCCGTATAGCCGGAGTGAATCCCTGCAACCGTTTTCATACTGCAGGGTACGACTACCATACCGACAGTTTTATAAGTTCCGCTCGCAATCGCCGCACCGATATCCTTATTGTCATAAACAACGTCTGCCAGCGCGCAGATTTCTCCCATCGACAGTTCCGATTCCTGCGCTGCGGTAATCTCTGCACCTCTCGTGTATACAAGATGCGTTTCGATCTCTTCGATTTTTTGAAGCTGGGAAAGCAGCTCTGTCGCCAGTGGAATTCCGCTGCCGCCGCTGATTCCCACAACCAGCCTTTTCTTCATCAATGCACCATTCCTGCAAGCATGTTGACAGCCGGAGTTACACAGTCATTCCAGAAAATTGCGATCGGGAAAATCAAAACCATAGCCGGAATCATATCCGCCACCGGAAACTGCTTGATCTTGCACATTCTAAAGCCGGTCGCCAGCATGATAAAGCCGCCGCACGCCTTGAAGTCGTTGATGATGTAGGTATTGGTTCCAAGATCCAGTCCGTTGTAAATCGGGCCGCCAAGTAAAAACAGGACAAAGAAAATGATAAACTGTGGAATCGCTACTGCTGCAGTTACCATGCCCAGCGTGCAGGCAAATACAACTGCGGTGAACAGATCCAGAATCGCCTTTGCAATCAGGACACTGTGGTCTGCGGACATACCTGCGATAATGGAGCCGTAAATTCCGGTTCCGCTCGCGCAGAACAGTGTAATGCAGGTTACTAAAGTAGCCTCAAACTCTGCTTCCGGCACATCGGAAGAGGTTTTTACAAAACGGCTAATGCCTTTCTGCAGCGCAAGTCCGCCCTTGTTGATCAGCTTGCCAAAATGAACCGCAAGTCCCAATCCCGTACCGAGAATAATCGCAAAAACAACTGCAGGCATGTGCTGCATCAATACGATCGTGCTGACGCCCATGCACATGGAGCAGCAGCCCAGAATCAGATTCATGTTGTCAATAAAGTCTTTTTTCAGTTTTTTTCCTACAACAGCGCCTACGATACCGCCAATTACAACAGCGAGCGCGTCGACAATTACACCAACCGGCATGTCAGTTTCCTCCTCATTATCTTTTTAGAACGCGAGCTCTTTTGCCCATTTATCTTTGTCGATTTCCATGAAACGGCTTCTGACAAAGTTCTCTTTCTGATCGAACGGAACCGTGCAATCGAAAATCGCCTTGCAGGCAATTCCGTGAACGCGGATAGAAGGATCAAGGGCATGGTCGTTGGATGGGTCAAGCACATGGCAGTGGCAGCCCGGAATCGAGATCATATCCACATCTGCCTGGAATCTTGTCGTCATTGCCCACATTACATCACTCATATCGAAGATATCCACATCCTCGTCTACCAGGAATACATGCTTTAACTCGGAAAATGCGGAGAACGCGAGCAGCGCTGCGTTGCGCTGACGGCCTTCATCGTTTTTGGAGCTCTTCTTAAACTGCATGATTGCAACAAATTTACCGCCGCCGCAGGGTGCTGCATGCACGTTTAACAGACGCCCCGGAATCGCGCGGTCTACCATGGAAATAATGGAAGCTTCGGTCGGAATACCGGCCATGGAAACGTGCTCATGGGAAGGTCCGATACAGGACTGCATGATTGGATTCTTTCTGTGTGTTACCGCAGTAACCTTGATGACAGGAAGCGCAGGCTTTGCATCACCGGTGTAGCCGGGAAACTCCGGCATCGCCTTACCGGTATTGGAATTAATATCCTCTCTGACGGTCTTGTCGTGGCAAAGATAACCTTCCAGGACATACTCTGCATTTGCGATACATTTTTCCGGAATAGTCAGACAGTTTGCCAGCTCTACTGCTTCGCCTCTCAGTGCCCCTGCGATCTGCAGCTCGTTATAGCCAAGGGGTGTAGTCGGTGCTTCAAAACCCGCACACATGTAAACAGCCGGGTCAAGACCGATGGAAATAGAAATCGGCATATCTTTCCCCTGTGCACAATATTTGTCAAAGAATGCGCCCAGATGACGGGAACCGGGAGTGATCCACATGCCCAGCTCATCCCTGGATTCAATGCAGAGACGGTGAATGGTCACATCGCTCGTTCCGTTTTCCGGATCAGTTCCCATGCACAGTCCCATCGTAATATACGGGCCTGCATCTTCGGGTGTATTGGTCGGTGCCGGAACAAGCGTCCGCAGGTCAAAATCAGGATCGGTTGCATAATGAACAACCTCCTGACAGTCGATATGTTTGCCTTCCGGAATCATCACCGGAGGAATTGTCTCTTTGAGCTTTTCGCCCATATACTTTCCCAGAAATTCCGGATCGGTTCCGAGCAGCATTCCGACTCTTTTACGGCTGGCAAGCATACCGATCGTTACTCTTGCATCCGGAAAGCCCTTTACATTATTAAACAGCATCGCCGGACCCTCTTTGGTCGGGCGGGCAACGGTTCCGCCTGCACCCACATGACGGTATACACCGGAAACCTCGGCATTTGGATCAACCTCTGTATCCGATGTCAGCAACTGTCCCGGAACTGTTTCCAGGAACTCTAATGCTGAACGAAGATCATGAATTTTTGTCACTTTTTTGAACTCCTTTCATCCTCTGTGATAAACTTACGGTTCCCCGCGCCATTCACAGAACCCGCGTGAACCTTGAAACTGTGACCAGATTATCACGCACGATATTGACAAACAATTCGATTCCTCCTAAAATTAAGTCAGTTTTGGAATCAATGGATGGAAGAATGATCGCACGCGGTTCTTTCGGTGCAAAGTACCTGCGAAAGGGAGATAAGAATGGATACTGCGAGTTTAAAGGAATTTTTAGCGCTTGTAGAAACGCAGAATTTCTGGGAAGCCTCTGAGCTTCTTTTTATGAACGAATCTACGCTGAGCAAGCATATTAAAAAGCTGGAAAAGGAGCTGCAGGTTTCCCTGTTTGACCGCAACACGCGTAAGGTTTCCCTTACACCGTTCGGAAAATGCCTGATTCCCTACGCCCGTTCTATCGTCGAAACAGAAAAGAATTTCCTCGAAGATCTGGAAAAGAAAATTCAGGCGCAGTCCAGCCAGCTCGTCCTCGGTGTCATCCCCTCTATGGTGCAGTACCGGATCACGGATATTTTAGTCGATTTCCGAAAAAAACACCCAAACCAGACCGCCATCCAGGTTCTCGAGGGCGACACCACTTATCTGACAGAAGCCCTGATCCACGGAGCCTGTTCCATGGCGTTTCTGCGCGACAGCGATCTGCATCCGCTTGATGACACGGTTTTTGAAAAGGTTCCTTATACGAAGGATCAGCTCGGCATCCTGCTTCCGTCCGACCATCCGAAGGCAGCTTTAGAAAGCATCTCCCTAAAAGAGTTATCCGGCGAAGATTTTGTGATCTTAAATCAGGGCACGTTGCTGCATCAGCTCTTTCTCTCTCTCTGCGCTTCCTGTGGTTTCCAGCCGAACATCGTCCTGGAATGCAAACGCATGGACTCTATTTTTGACCTCGTCTCACAGCATATGGGGATTTCCCTGCTGACAGACCGGCATTTCGGAGCCTCCGTTCGGGCAAGCGCCGCCGGACAGCATTTAAAACTCATCCCGCTGGCCCCTGCCCTATACAGTCAGACATATCTGTGTTATTTGAAAAATACGACACTCAATGCGACTGCGACCGCAATGCTGGAATATATGAAGGAGTATATAAAATCCGATTAACGGACGATGTCTTTTCTTTTATCAATCTCCGCCAAGCTCGTCCAGTGCCTCAAACAAAAAAGAATCCGGCGAGGCAGGATTCTCCGCCTGCGGCGGGTCGCGTAAGCGACATTCTACCATTCCGCCGCAGTGCGATCCTCGTAGAGCGTTTTCATTTCATAGGACGCATTTTCCTATGAAATGAAAAAGAACCAGTAAGTAATTTCCTTATCTGGTTCCATCATAGCATCTGAGGTGTCCCATAAACACACCTCGCAGCACAAATTTATGCTCGATCGTAAATTTTTAAAGCGCTGTCCCTGACCCGCGGCTGCAATTTCTCCAATAAATCAATATACCTTCCCCACATACCGGTCTGCTTCCCGGCGTACATAGCATTCTTTTATCGTTTCTGACTCCATCATCTCCAGAACGTACTCCATCCCTGATGCAAGTTTTTTTGCCTTCAATTCTTCCAGCGAAATCCAGTATACCCGTCCTTCTTCGGAGCTTTCCAGTTCGCCGCAAAAAGTGTACGCCCGGTAGAGCGTTATCACATGATGTACGCCGTCTTTATGCCAGTGGTACAGCCCGCGAAATTCCGGATTTTCGATCGTAAGTCCCGTTTCTTCCCAAACCTCCCGGATCATAGACTGAAAAAATAATTCTCCTGGTTCCACATGACCGCCTGGAAAGGTCGTTCCGGTGTAGCTGTCGTTTACTTTATCCAGCGCCAGCACATTTCCTCTGCCGTCCTGAATCATGCACATGTTCATGAAACGGACTTTTTCGAGCCGTTTTCCTGATGTTTCGCTCAATGGTTGTTCCCTCTTTTCGTAAATCAGTATTCTTTGGTGATTTCTTCTGTTATCCCGTACATGACCCTGAAAGCGTCAAGATCGGCTGCGCTGCAGATCAGCATCACTTCTTCGAATTTCCCGGTATGGAGATCCTTGAAGCCGGCAACCTGTTCCCCATTACAGATACTGGCTTTAATCACAGGTTTTTGTGTGTCTTTATCATAGGATTTTGCAGATGATTTTTTCTTAAATAGTGACATAGCTGTTTCCTGCCTTTCGTCATCATTGTACTATAAACTCCGCAAAAAAGGTGATGCAAAATCCCCTGTTTTCAGGATTCTGCATCACCTTTTTCAATTCATGACAATAGAATGCCCGCAGAGCGTGCATTCTATTGTTTACTGCCAAAAGTTTCAGAAAAACCGGCCCATTTTCTTTTAAAAAATCGCACCTGCCTGCTTATTCCAGCGTCAGAAGCAGCGCCATCTTAAACTGCTTTACCACCTTTACGCTGTGAAGTTCGCCGGACTTATACGCTGAAAATCAGCAACGCTGGCCGCTCCCCGTCTGGGCCTATTTGCCAAAATGCTCCTTTGCAAACTCCATATCCTGCACAAATTCCGCCGTACCGAGGTACTTTCCGTTCTTATCCCGGACAGCCATATAAGTTACCAGCATCGTGCGTCCGCCTTTCTCCATCCAGACAGGGACACGATTCCTTTTGTTGTTGCGAAAATCCTCGATAATTGCGCGTACCATAGGTTCGATTTTGGGCGGATGACAGGAAAATACTTCCCGATCAATCGCCATTGCAGGGCGTTTGAACACCTTCGGACCTTCATTGAAGAAACGATTGATATTTTCCGTATCGATAAAGCTGATTTCCAGCGGAACCGTATTTAAAAGCGCGGTAAGCTGTTCCAGCGTCATGTGCCCGCCCGGCATCACAATTTCACCGGCGGCGTTTTTCTGCCCTGCAGAACCCTGCTGTCCATCCGCGCTGCGCCGCCAGCCAAACTCACTTCGTCCAACATTCTCCGCTCTGTCCCACACCTCCGGCTCTGCCCCAAAGCAAACCGCATAATCTTTCGCGTCCTGGTAGATACCTTTCCACTCGTCTTCTGTAAAATTTACGGCACAGATCGGAAACAAAATATTCTGCTCTTTGTAAATCATTTCCTCCGCGCGTTTTAATACGCCGTCCAAGCGCGTATTCCAGTCCGCGCTTCGTGGACTTTCTTTCATCAGTATGCCCAGATCGTCCCGGATTTCATCATCCACTGTCCACATCACATCAGACGGACCGGAAATACCGTATTTTACCTTTAACTGCGGATATAACAGATCGCCCTTTTTCGCATAATGAACCGATAAGTCCCGGATTTTTAACAAAAGTTCTTCCGACCGGGATTCTTTAAACTGCTTCAAAAGCTCTGCCAGCGCTTCGTTTTCTTTCGTAAACGTGTAAAGAGGATGTCCGACAATTGCGATCAGCTCCGCCGCTTTTGTATGCTTGTCCGAATATTCCTTTTTTTCAAATTTTTCGCGTTTTGCCAGCTCTTCCTGCAGCTTTTCCCTTTTCAAAGACGCATCAGCTCCGTCTTCTGCATTTGCGATTCTCTTCCTGGATGCCTCGACCTCTTTCTCCGCATTGGCGATCCGTTCTTCTTTCGTTGCACCGTGAAACAGCGCTGAATGCACGTCACAGAGTTTCTGAACCTCTGTAAGCGGCGTTCCTTCTTTTAAAAGCTTCTGTTCCGCCTGCATGATTTCAGACGCCTCAACATCGCTGAACTGCTTTACAAAATCTGCCCGGACACTTTCCAGCGCCTCGCCTGCACCCAGACGCCTTAAATATTCTTTTAACTGCTCCGTGCGGCCATTGAAAGTTTCCGCCCCATGGAACGTTTTCTTCTCCATCTCTGTTCTGTCTTTCTGATTCATTCAAAATACCTTCCTGTTCCATTCAAAATACCTTCCTGTTCAGATATAGTATATCGCATTTTTTCTTACCTATTCCATCCACTTTATTACATTTTTTCTGACCTGAAATATGTCATATTTCACATTTTTTCCGGTCGGTGCCTCAAACAATAGAATGCACGCTCTGCAAGCATTCTATTGTCATGAATTGAAAAAGAACCAGTAAGAATTTTTCTTATCTGGTTCCATCATAGCATCTGAGATGTCCCATAAACACACCTCGCTGCACATATTTATGCTCGATCGTAATTTTTCAAAATTCAATTCCTGATTCGTCGCTTTTTCATGAATTTCCATGATCGCCGCCGACAGCGTGCGCTTGCTTCCTTACCGTTCCAGGCTGTTTAACCACTGACGGCCAGCCTCGATCTGACGATGTACCTCAGAAGGTGCCGTTCCTCCAAAGGATACGCGGGCATTGACACAGGACTTGATGCTGATGTCCCCCAGCAGCTCTTTGGTCACGCGCTTGTCGATCGCCTGCAGCTCTTCGTCTGTCAGATCTTCAAGGTCACAGCCCTTCTTCTCACATGCTTTTACCATATGTCCTACGATAGAGTGTGCTTCCCGGAACGGAATGCCCTGCTTTGCAAAATGCTCTGCAATATCTGTCGCATTTAAGAAGCCTTTTCCAAGCTGTTTTTCGATCTGATCCATCCGGAATTCGGTCTTGTCCAGCATCTTTGCAAAAATATCGATTGTCGCTTTCCAGGTGTCGATCGCATCGAAAAGGCTCTCCTTATCCTCCTGGAAGTCCTTGTTATAAGCAAGCGGAGTTCCCTTCATAACGGTCAACAGCTGCATCAGATCGCCGTATACACGACCAACCTTGCCGCGGATCAGCTCCGCCATATCCGGGTTTTTCTTCTGGGGCATAATGCTGCTGCCGGTGCAAAAGCCGTCGTCGATTGCGATATAGGAAAACTCGGAAGAGTTCCACCATGCAAATTCCTCCGCCCAGCGGGACAGGTGCATCATGGAAATGGAAGCGTCGCTCAAAAATTCCAGGCTGTAGTCCCGGTCGCTGACTGTATCCATGGCATTTTCCGTCGGTGCAGTAAAAGAAAGCAGCTCGCTCGTCAAATGACGGTCGATGGGCATCGTGGTTCCTGCCAGTGCACACGCCCCAAGGGGGTTATAATTCAGACGCTCCAGCGTATCCGCCAGACGTTCTATATCTCTTTTAAACATCTGGAAATATGCCATAAAAACAAATCCGATGGTGATGGGCTGTGCGTGCTGAAGATGGGTAAAGCCTACTGTAATCTTATCCTCATATTTTTCTGCCTTTTCCAGAATGACGCTTTCCAGATAGCACAGGCTATTCAAAATCTCATAAATTTCTTTTCTCAGATACAGGCGAATATCTACCTGACACTGGTCGTTACGACTTCTGGAAGTATGGAGCTTTTTGCCCACATCGCCGATTTTGTCGATCAAACGGCTCTCGATGCCCATATGGATGTCTTCGTCTTCTACGGTAAACAGGATCTTTCCTTCCCCAATCTCCTTGCGGATTTCTTCCAGACCTGCGATGATCTGATCTTTTTCCTCCTTGGATACGATGCCCTGCTTTCCAAGCATGGTCACATGTGCGATGCTGCCGTCGATGTCCTCGTTGTACATTCTCTGGTCAAAGAAAATAGATGCATTGTATTTTTTTACAATCTCATCCATGTCTTTTTCAAATCTTCCGCCCCATAAACTTGCCATTTTTGATTACTCCTTTATTTTGTTGAAGCGTAACTGCTCCGTACCCTCACAGTTACGCTGATAATAATCATAAATCTCTTTTTTTATGGCAGCTGCAGACCCTTTGGCATATCGCTTCCTGCCACAATGAATAATTATACATTTTTAATGTATAATAGTCAAGAAATATGCAGGCAAAAATCCTGATCCATACGGAAATACTTAAATCGCCAGCAGGTTCTTAATTGCTTCCATGTATACCAGCACTGCTTCCTCCATGCCGGATACAAGGATATACTCGTCCGCACCATGAATGTGATAATCGATTCCGAGCTTTTCAGGACCGAAGGCGATGATATTTTTCAGGGACTTTGCATAGGTTCCGCCGCCGATGACCATCGGCTCGTTTGCAGTATCGCCGGTCACATCTACATACGCCTTGTACAGGGCTTCTACGAGAGGGGACTCTCTCGGGAAAAATAATCCATCGCCGATGTCCAGAATCTCGATCCGTCCGTTCTCATCCTCCAGCTTATCCTCGCACAGCCTGCGGACCTCGTCGGGCTTTAAGGTAACCGGAACACGGATATCAATCGTGCAGGAAATCACGCCGTCCTGAGTTTTAACGATACCATTGCAGAACGTCAGGTCGCCATAGGCATCCGAAGCCTTCAGACCGATGCCGGAGCCGTCGCAGGCAGTTCCGAGATGGGTATTATAAAAAGTGACAAAATCATCTTCAAAGCCTGCCTTTTCCAGACACTCAAAGGTTACACCTGCCGCATTGACCCCCAACGTCGGCGTGCTGGCATGTGCAGGCACTCCCTTTGCATAAATTGTGATCTCTCCGTTTTCTTCTGTCACGCGGTACTCCTGAAGCTTCGTCTCAGCCAGCTCTTTCTCCAGCTTTTCTTTCAAGCCTGCTGCCCCGGGAATCACTGTCGTGCAGGAATCGCAAACCGCATTTGTAACAAAACCGCCGTTCATGGAAAGGATCTTCGTATGTTTGGAATATGCCATCATTGACATGTGGCCCTTTTCGCCGTGGATGCAGGGGAAGTTCGCGTCCGGCGTAAAGCCGCAGGACAGCTCCTCTTCCACTTCATTATAATGCGCCATGCACTTCGAACCGGTTTCCTCATTACAGCCCATGATCAGGCGGACTCTTTTATTTAACTTCACGCCGGAATCCCGCAGCAGCTTCATCGCATAAAGCGCTTCCAGAACAGGTCCCTTGTCGTCGGTCGTTCCACGGCCGTATACATAATCGCCCTCACGGGTCAGCACGAAGGGATCGTGAGTCCAGTCGCCTCCCACCGGCACGATATCGAGATGTCCGGCAATACCGATAATCTCTTTTCCTTCGCCCATCTCTGCATAGCCGCAGTAGTTGTCCAGATTGACCGTCTGAAAGCCGAGCTCATCAGCAATTTTTAAGCCAACCTCAAGGGCTTTTGCCGGGCCTTCGCCAAAGGGCTTGCCTTCTTCGGGCGTGCCGAGCTGGGAATCCACCGCAACCAGACGTCCCAGATTCTGAATCATTTCCTCTGACAGTTCATGAATTGTTTCTTTTATATCCATAAGTTCCTCCATAAAAACTTTTTTTGCAGGCGCTTTCCAGACTGGCTTTACTCCTGCAGAATTTCCGGTCCCTTCGCGGTCAGCAGGCACAGACCGCGCGGCGTAATGCGCAGCGTCGGAATGACGGGAAGTGCCAAAAACGATAATGTGATGAACGGCTCGATATCCGCCGGAACGCCCATTTCATGCGCTTTTTTAATCATCCGTCCCAAAGTCTCATTGACGGACTCAAACCCGGCGTCGCTCATCAGTCCCATGATCGGAAGCGGCAGCGTTTCGAATACCTCGCCGTTTTCCACAACGGTATAACCGCCCTGCGTTCGGATGATTTCGTCGACTGCCAATGCCATGTCGCGGTCATTGTCCCCGATGACGATGATGTTATGGGAATCGTGGGATACGGAAGATGCCACTGCGCCGTTTCGGATGCCGTAGCCCTTTGCCACTGCAACGCCGATTTTTCCGGTATTATGATGCCGCTCCACAGCCGCAACCTTGGAATAGCCGTCCGTCGGAACATAATTTGCCGCAGGCGGCAGGGAAACCGCCAGATCCTCTGTGGTGATCTGGGACGGATTGATGCCGATTACATGGGTCTTCTTTTTTCCAATCGGAAGCACAAACTGCTCTGCCTTCACCTTGTCGAGGTGTACCGTATGTTTCAACGCTCTGCCGCACGTTTTTACACGGATCGGTGCATTCCGGTCTACAAGCTTTCCTTTATAGAACACATCTGTCACATTCAGATCCTGCAGATTATCCAGCACAACAAAGTCCGCCTGGAAGCCCGGGGAAATCGCGCCCAGATGCTTTAAACCGTAGCATTTTGCAGTGTTGATCGTCGCCATTTTGATCGCCTGAACCGGATTCATGCCGAGGGAAACCGCAAGCTTTACGTTGTAGCTGATATGGCCGTCCCGTAAAATATCCTCGATATGCTTGTCGTCCGTACAGAAGGAAAAATATTCCGTATCGATTCCGGTGCGGACAATGCCCTCTACGATATCCTTCAGGTTATGGGCCGCGCTGCCCTCGCGGATATGGACATGAATGCCGCGGCGCACCTCTTCCAGCGCATATTCAAAGCTGGTCGCTTCATGGTCGGTATCCACCCCCGCCATCTTGTAAGCGCTCAGCTCCCGGTTCGGCAGATAAGGGGCATGTCCGTCAATCGTCCGGTTTTCAAACAGCAGCAGTTTGGAAAACATGCTCTCGTCGCCGTTGATAACCCCCGGATCATCCATCACTTCCCCCAGTCCCAGAACCCGCGGATTGCGGACGTACGGATACATATCGTTTGCGGAAAAAATACCGCCGTTATCGTCCACATGCGTCGCCGGTACACAGGACGGCATCATGACATAGACGTTCGCCGGAGATTTTTCCGTCTGATCAAGAATATAGTCAATCCCGGCCGCACCGCTGACATTCGCCGCCTCATGGGGATCTACGATAAATGTCGTCGTCCCGAAACGTGCCGCCGTGCTGACCAGCTCGTTGGGCGTAACCATGGTGGATTCCAGATGCAGATGTGCGTCGATAAAGCCCGGCGCAAGATATTTTCCACCGAGGTCGATCTCCTTTTTTCCGCGGTAACGTCTCGACACCCCCGCGATCAGACCGTCCTTGACTGCAACGTTTGACTCCACGATCTCCCCTGTAAATACATCCACCAGCTTCAGATTTTTTAATACCAGATCCGCCGGCTGCTTTCCCAGCGTGACCTTTGAAATTTTCTGATACAGTGCGTAATCCATATACCCTCCCATTCTGCCGCCCCAGCGGCTGTTTTTCTGACTGCGTCAGCCCTTCCTTCTGTGAAAGTATCCCTTATGCTTTTCCGGCTTTTTCCTCCCAGACCGGCACGTCGATTCCTGCTATTTCAGACGTAAAGGGCGTGCCGTCCTGTTTTTCGAAGTGCTTCCACGCCCGGGTTACATACTTCAGACCAAGATACTGCAGCGGCAGGTTGCAGTAAACCATCAGAATATTGGCAAAATCGCTTAAATCCCAAAGCGCGCCCAGATCCATTCCCGCGATATTGGTAATGACACCAAAGGAAATGACGAACAGGCACAGCAGCCGGATCAGAACAATAAAACCCTTGCGCGAAGAAATCCGCACCGCGCACATTTCCGTAAAGGACATAAAGCCGATCAGACAGGTAAATGCAAACAAACCAAAGCAGATGCTCACTAAAAACGTTACGATCTGATAAGCGCCGCTCTGTCCGGTCAGCTCTCCGCAGGATGCCAGGAATTTGTCCAGCTTGCCCATATCAAACCACTCTGCCCCACGGTCTGTCGTCCACATCCTTCCCATAATCACCACAAATCCGGTCAGCGTACAGATCACAATCGTATCCAGAAAAACGCCGATGGCCTGAACGCAGCCCTGATCGCAGGGATGATTTGCATCCGCAGCAGCCGCAGGCATCGTGATGGTACCCTGACCTGCCTCGTTGGACATCAGGCCTCGTTTGATGCCCTGGCTGAGAACTGTGCCGAAGGCTCCGCCAAATACGGCATCCGGCGAAAATGCCTGTCCAAATACCGCCTGAAAAAACCAGGGAATCCGCGTAAAGTTGCAGACAACCAGCACAACTACGGTCAGCACATAGATCACCGCCATCACAGGAACCAGCAGATCTGTTACCTTTGTCACTTTTTTGATTCCCCCGAAGCTGATCAGTGCGGCAATCAGGATCAATACCACGAAGGAAATCCAATACAGCGTCGAATTGGTCGCAATCGTCGTCCCGGTGATCTCATTTGCAATGGCACCGACTGCGGAGATGGTATTAAAGCCCTGCGCCGGGAAGCACAAAAAGGCATAGACAATGTAGAGCACGCTCAGCGCAACACCGGCCCACGCTGCATTGTTTAACAGTCTTCTTCCATAAAAGGGAAGTCCGCCGACATACTGCCCATCTCTTTTCTCTTTAAAAATCTGGGACAGCGTGGATTCTGCAAAGGCGGTGGACATCCCGAAAAACGCCGACAGCCACATCCAGAACAGCGCGCCCGGACCACCGATCGAAATCGCACCCGTCACGCCGAGAATATTTCCCGGTCCTACCCGCATCGCCGTAGACAGCAAAAATGCCGCCAGCGCCGAAATACCGGTCTTCGTTGCTGCTTTGCTGTGAAGGAGCACCTTTAAGCCGTACTTAAATTTCCGCACCTGTACAAACCGGAACCGAAATGTCAGAAAAATTCCAGTACCGACCAGCAAAATGATCGCCAGACTGAAATTTCCAAGAATCGGGATCGCCGCATACCATCCGAAGTTGGTCGGAAACTCCCAGAACAGATCTGATACAACCTGAATTTTGCCGCAAATCGCGTTTACGGCATCAAATAATGCCTGCATAACATTTTCTCCCTCCCGATCCGTTTTTTCCATTATAGACTGCGGTGTTTTTGTTGTACAGCTTTTTTTCACTGCTGTGTTTCCTCACCTCTGCCGAAGCGTTACAGTTCACCGCGTCATCCGCCGGAACTGCGATGGTGTAAACCCGTACATCTTCCGAAACTCCCGTGTAAAATAGCTTCCGTCCGGGTAGCCGCATTTCCAGGCCACTGTCCCTACCTCATCCTCTGATTCCTTCAAAAGCTTCTGTGCATACTCCATCCGAAGCGCACGGACATATTCCGAAAAGGTAATGCCTGTCAGCTCCCGAAAGCGCCTGCAGAAATACGCCTCATGATATCCAAACTGCGCACTCAGCGCTGCCGGGCTGAGTTTTTCCGTATAATGATGATTCACATAGGTTAAAATCTGACCAAACCCGCTGTCCGGACTGACCTTTGCACTGCTTTTTGACCTGCCGTATTCTATCAGGCATCCGAGAATTTCATACAACGTTCCGATGGCTGCCAACGAGCTTTTGCTGTCTTTTCCGTTGTCCCTTCCGGCCAGCAGCCCCACCAGGCGCTCCAGCAGCCCGGAAACCTCTTTCCCTGAGATCTTTTCCACAAAGGTCAGCTCTCCGTTTCCCAGAGAACGTAAATATTTTTCAGACGCTGCCGTTCCATTATAAAACCGCTCCACATCGAACATGACCGTATGATAGCAGACCTTTTCCGACACTGCAAAGCCGCCATGCATCTGCCCCGGTCCCGCTACGGCAAGCTCTCCTGCCGAAACCAGAAACTCTTCTCCTTCCGTCACAAACCGCAGCGTTCCCTCCGTCACATAGGTCAGCTCCATCCGGTCGTGCCAGTGCAGCAAAAAGCAGATTTCTCCCTCTGCCTTTTTCTGTTCGGTATACAGATATTTTATCGCATTTTCTCCATAGATTACCGGCGTCAGCTCCTTATATCCGTCGATCATGCCATCCTCCGCAAAAGGTAAAAATCATCCTAAAATGAGTCAAAAAAATAATGGGCTTCTTCTGCTTTTCATGATACTGTAAAAATAGTTCCCAGACAACCAAAAAACATCATTTCAGGGCAGTGAAAATCATTTTCTTTGCCTAAAAAGGAGCACTCTATGAAAATCGGAACCTGCGTCAATTTCTCCGAGATCGACGGTATGGAAAAAAAATTCGCCCAGCTTCGGGAACATAACTTCGATTCCTGTCAGCTGGTTTCCTGGAATCCTGCCGCCTGGACGGACGAAAATGCAAGCCTCTTAAAAACACTTTTGGAACAATATCAGATCACCGTTTCCGCATTCTGGTGCGGCTGGAGCGGACCTGCGGCATGGAACTTTTACGATGGACCGCTCACCCTTGGACTTGTCCCTGTGGAATACCGGCAGATGCGGATCGAAAACCTTTGCGACGGTGCAGATTTTGCCCACAAGCTCGGCATCACCGATGTCGTAACCCATATGGGATTTATTCCGGAAAATCCCTATGATCCCAATTTCAGCAGCTTCTGCATCGCTGTGCGCACGGTTGCAGAGCATCTGAAGAAAAACGGGCAGTGCCTGCTGTTTGAAACCGGTCAGGAAACTCCCGTCACCATGCTGCGCTGCTTTGAAGCCGTCGGCACGGATAATCTTTATGTGAATCTGGACACTGCAAATCTGATTCTTTACGGAAAAGCAAACCCGGCAGACGCACTTGACGTTTTCGGCAAATACGTCCGCAATCTGCATGCAAAGGACGGCTGCTATCCGACAAACGGACATGAGCTCGGTGCCGAAACACCCATTGGACAGGGAAAAGTAGACTTCCGTGCAGTTTTTACAAAGCTGCATGAGCTTGGCTACAACTCCTATGTCACCATCGAACGGGAAATCGACGGTCCACAGCAGCTGACCGACATTCTGGAATCCAGAACTTATCTGCAAAACATTATAGATGAAATTTACGGGGAGGAAACATCATGTTAAAAATCGGTTTAGTCGGCGTCGGCGGCATCAGCGGCGCACACATTCCTGCATGGAACGCTATGGAGGACACCACACTCACAGCAATCTGCGATATCCGTCCGGAGCGGATGGAGCCTTATCCGGAGCCGCATCACTACACCTCCATCGATGAAATGCTTGAAAAAGAAGAGCTTGATATCCTGGACATCTGCCTGCCCACTTATCTGCACGTTCCCACCGCAGTCAAGGCAATGAAAAAGGGCATCCACGTCCTCAGCGAAAAACCCATTTCCTTAAAAGAAGAGGACATCGAACTGGCATATTCCACCGCAAAGGAAAACAACGTCTGCTTCATGATCGCACAGGTTCTGCGCTTCTGGCCTGAATACGAGCTGATCAAGGAGCTTTACGATTCCGGCAAATACGGAAAGCTTCTGTCGGGCTACATGGGACGCCTCGGCAGCTATCCTGCCTGGAGCTGGGACAACTGGATGATGGATGAAAAGAGAAGCGGACTTGTTCCTTACGACCTGCATATCCATGATCTTGACTTCCTCGTATACGCCTTCGGCAAACCGGAAGCTTCCCTGAAGCACCGCGCAAAGCAGCCTAATCAGGACTATCTGACCGCTGTATACGAATTCCCCGGCTTCTTCGTTACCACCGAAGCTTCCTGGTACGCATCCGCTTACCCCTTCGGCGCTTCCTACCGCTTCCAGTTCGAGGATGCGCTCGTTACCTACGAAAAGGGCGAATGCAAAATCTATGAAAACAACGGCAGCATCTATTCCCCGACTGAGCAGGCCACCGGTGATACCGGCTCTATCAACCTGCCCAAGAGCGACGCCTACGCAGAAGAGATCAAGTACTTCAAAAACTGCGTTCTCTCCGGCCAGTTCCCGGATAAGGTGAAGGCGGAAGAGTTACGGACCGTGGTTGGGCTGTTGAATGAGTTTTAATCGCCAATGTGGGGACGACCTTCCCGGCAACCTCTCTTGCAAGGGTTCTGAAAAATGAGCAGCGCCCCGTCGCCCCGGAAATAATTCTGAACTATATCAAGTCCTCCCGCTTTACCTGTTCTATCAGGTAAAGCGGGAGGACTTGCAGGGCAAACAGATCCTTGCCACCAATGAGAAGTATGATATTGCCGACCACGGCATCCGCGAGGCGGTCTTTAGCGGCAATATGCGGGACATCAATCTCATTTTGGAGAATATCGTCTTAAAAGAAGTAAAAGCACTTACCAAACCATAATTTACAACAAAGGCAGTGATACCCACTTTTCATGGGATCACTGCCTCATTCAACTTCACTTCTTATTTTATTGCTTTCTTTCAGAGAAGCGTAAGCTACATCATTCTTCCGCCAGTTTTTTGTTACAGGTTTCCTTTTACACCTTATATTCCTAGGCTTTCATCCCGTACTTTGCCGCCATTTGCTCAAATACTTCCGGCTCCATCAACCTTGCGATATACTCTGTGTCCCCATTCTGCGACATTTGGGCAACCAGCTTCAGCGTATTTTCCCGTTCCTGTTTCATTCCTTTTTGAATTCCCATTTTCATTCCACGAGCTTCACCACGCTCTTCTCCCTGTTCCGTAGCATAATTCATCGCGTTGATCCAGTCCCTCTCTGCCTTCTCCTGCCTCATACACTCAATTCTGACTCTTTCGTCCTCTGTCAATGTAATCATCGTCTCCACTGCCTCCTTTATTTTTTCATTTTTCTCTGACAATTCCTGTAGTTCTTCCCAGGTTTCTGCAGTCAACGCTTTTGCCCAGTCGTACAAGCCCGACTGTCGCTCTCTTTCTTCCGCTTTTTCTGCCTGCCGTAAAGACAGTACACAAAGCTTCATCTTATTTGTAAAAACACGGTCATGCTCCGTGTCCCACAGCTCGTATACCTGATAAAACGGATTCTTTCCGGATTTCCACAAATCGAAATCAAGAATTCCAATCTGTACCGTTGTTTTCAGGTTTTTATAATCTTCTCCCTTTTTCAGATCCAACAGATTCTCTGCCAGATAATACACTCCACGCTCATTCCAATTTCCCTCATCCAAAACCTGCATCTCCAGATTTACACGGATATTTCCGTTCAAAAGAACCAGAATATCCATAATACAGCTTTTGTGGTCAATATCCTGCCCCGGCAGGATTGGATTCAAGATTTCCAGCGACACGATCTCTTTCAGCTCAATCCGAAGCAGTGCCGCTATCAAATCTTTCAATGTTTCCTGATTTTTCTGAAACACAGTTGCAAACAGATACGCATTCATAAAACGATATCTAATTTTTCCATGCTTCTCCATCAGCTTTTCCGATAATTTTATTTTCTTTTGCAAGCGTTATTTCCTTATAATGTACTTTCTCAATTACTCCATTCCGTATTTATCCATCATCCTCCGATAGACTTCCGGCTCCATCAACCTTGCGATATACTCTGTGTCCCCATTCTCTGACATTTTGGCAACCAGTTTCAGCATACTTTCTTTCGCCTTTTGCATTCCACGCAGTTCGCCCTCTTTCATTCCCTCTTTTATTCCAGCACTTTTTCCCTCTTCTCTCAGTTCCTCTGCCCATTCTTCCATCGCTTTACACATATCAATGCTCCCCTTTCCATTTTTCAGATATTTTTCTTTCTTGTCCTGTAGTTCTTTCAGATTTAACATCACGCAGATCATATCGTAAGTCGCTACGTCCATTCTGCTGATCCGATCTGCATGTTTTCTGCAGTATTCCTGAATTTCTGTCTTGCTGCTGCGCCGTTTCATCAATCCAATCAGTTCGCGCAGATTTGTCTGGAAATATTCCTCCTGCAACTCTTCCAACTGAAACACATAAATCTGGTATTCCTGCACCATCTGTTTTAAAATCGGGTCAATTTCTTCCAGCTCCATCATTTCACTGAGCTTCTTTGGAGCATCCCACGGTTCCGTGCCATGATACAGCACGATCGTTACGATCGGCGTCAGATGATCTTTTCTGCCCATCTTACTTAAATACTCTACACCGGTTTTTAATTTTCCCTCACTTCTCAGCCGGATATAGCGAAGCTGTCTGGCATATTCTGCCAGATCATATTCCATACAGCGAAACGGCATCGTCAAATGCGGCTGATTCTGCGCTTCTGCTGCCAGTAAAACATAACTTTTCTCGTTCCAAAATGCCCGAATCGCATCTCTCTCCCGCCTTCTGGCGGTTGGTCTTTTCATGCGCTCTGACAATCGTTGTTGATAAAACTGCTGTACCTCGCACAGGTTGCCTGCCTGCACGACCTCCTCTCCCTGATACAGGCAACCATTGTACAGATCCGCCAACACCTCGGCACGACTTAAATACGCCGTAAAAGCATCGTTTTGTTTCCCCATTCATGCCTCCTACTTTTTTACTTTATTCCCTTTTCAGATTGAAGCAACAGAAATACACGCCTTGCAAACCTTCTATTGCCATAAATTGAAATCTGCAGCGCCTGCTGCCTGATGAAAACACAGCCCATCTATGCTGTGTTCGATAGAAAAGATAGATTGTCCGATTCGGAAAGAGTGTTCCCGGACAGTTTTTATTTGCGAGTACACACTGACGCCCTTGCGCCTGCTTTGCAGGTGACCCGCCCCTTAGTGGACACGTAAAAACAATAGAATGCACGCTCTGCAAGCATTCTATTGTCATGAATCAAATGCCGCCTTCAGCGCCCTTGTTTTCCCTTCGTGTCCACTACAGTTTACCACATTTTCGTAGGAGTTTAAATAGTGAAAAATACGGTACTACTCCTTCTGCATTTTTAGCTCCTGCATAATCCCCATAAAGATGTTCCATGCCACCCGTTCCTGATAAACACTGTCTGTCAGCAGCGCTTCCTCCTGCGGATTGCTCAAAAATCCGCACTCTACAATGACGATAGGGCATGCTGTTTTTTTCAAAAGATAGTAGCTGTCATTCGCCTTTGCCTGCCGGTGGTTCTGCGGGTCAAGTCCTTTTACCAGGCGCTCCTGCAGGCGTTTTGCAAGCTGCTTTCCCTCGACACTCGAGGTATAATAAAAAACCTGCGCCCCTTTGATCGCCGGATCGGGATAGCTGTTCTGGTGAATACTGACCGCAAGATCCGCCTTTGCCTCTTCCATCATCGACACTCTCCGCTTCATATCCTGCACTTTTTTCCCGGACGCATTTTCATCATACAGACCGTTATTGTCCGTTCTCGTCATTACAACCGCAACGTCCGCCTGCTTTAACAGTGCTTCCAACCGCTTCGCAATCGCCAGATTGATTTCTTTTTCCAGCGTTCCGGCTGTGCCGATTTTCCCCGGATCGTCTCCGCCATGTGCAGGGTGTTAATTGCGCAAATGCTATATGTATTTCCCCCAGACTGATTAGGGGATTTAGAAATGTGTGAGATTAGATAGCCTTTCCCTCCGATTCCACACTGTACACACTGGAAAATAAATGTTCCAGTTCATTTCCGAAGTTATAAGTGATTTTGATTTTGCGGTTTTCATAGACTTTTATTTCGCTTATCATTTCCACCACAATATCTCTATCCAGTGTTTCAATGTCTTTTAATTCCAAAAGCCTTTTAAGCCAAGGCGTTTCAAAAACATCTTCTGTCACATTGTCTTTCTTCTTTTCTTCCAGCGCTTCAATCTGTTTGGAGTAAAGTTCTTCTTTTTTTAGATAATCCTCTCGGTAAGAAAGAAATTCTTCTTTGGAAATCAATTCTTCTCTGTAATCTTCATATATGGATTTTTTAAGTCTTTTCACACGTTCCAATTCTGCTTTGATTTTACTAAGTTCCGTATCTGCAATCCTTTTAACTTTTGAAGCTGTGAAGCTCTGCGATTGTACTAACTCTTTTAAGTTGTCTACGCTGTCAACGATTGCTTTTAAATCACCCAGTACAATATCTTCCAACACTGCCATAGGAAGCGTATGGGGCGTACAATACTGTTTCCCGTTTCTCTTATATGTTCCACAATAAAGACTGTATGTTTTACTTCCATCTGCACGACGCCACATATTTTTTGTCATTGCCCTGCCACAATCACCGCATTTCACAAAACCAGCGAAGATATTTTTATTCGTTTCCAAATCCAACTCCCTTGTCCTTTTCTGTAAAAGAGATTGAGCCTTTTCCCATGTTGCTTTATCTATAATTGGCTCATGGGTATTTTCAACGATTATCCATTCTTCTTTTGGCATTTTCTTCTGCTTGCTTCTCATGCGCTGGTGCTTTGTTCCCTGTACCATGTTCCCCACATACATTTCCCTGTGGAGAATACTGTTGATTGTGGAATACGACCAGTATGTTGTGCTTTCCAGACGGTTACAGTTCTTGTAATTCTCACCATTGACCTTTTTATATTCTGCCGGGCACAAAATACCCTCTGCGTTCAGCAGTTTTGCGATTCTCTGTTTCCCATATCCCTGTATATATAAGGAAAAGATTCTACGGACAACATCAGCAGCGTAATCATCAATTACTAATTTGTTTTTATCAACAGGGGATTTCTTATAGCCATAACTTGTAAACGCCCCTATAAACTCACCAGCTTTTTGTTTTGATTTTACAGTTGCCTGTATCTTTTTGGAAATATCTCTTGCATACTGCTCATTGAAAATATTCTTGATTGGGAGCAGCATATCATATGCCTGTTTCATACTGTCAATACTGTCTGTTACAGAGATAAAACGCACTCCCAATTCTGGGAAATATCGCTCTAAGTATCTTCCAGTATCAATGTAATCACGCCCGAATCTTGATAAATCCTTTACAACAACGCAGTTTACCTTTCCATCTTCAATATCCGCAATCATTCTTTGGAAACTAGGTCGGTTGAAATTTGTTCCCGAATAACCATCATCAACGTATACGTCGTACAAAATAAAATCATCTTTTTTCGCAACATACTCTGTTAAGAGTTTTCTCTGATTTCCTACGCTATCGCTTTCTTCCTTATCACCATCTTCTCTTGATAATCTGATATAAATTGCAACATTGAATAAGTTCAATACCTTTTGAAGTTTCATATATCCACCCATTCAACTGTCGCCCTATCTATAATAAGATTATACCACGCTTTACCGCAAAAAACAGCCGTTTTCTGTGGATTTACCATTACCAGACTACCCATTTTGAGCCTTATTATTAAGGTGAGATTTGATGATACGGACAAGCAATTCCTCTATGGTAAATTTTGACAAAAATTCTCTTTCCACTGTATATTGGATTGGTTCTTTCTTTTCCAAACTTTATCGCCCTCCTTGTTTCAGCTATCTATTCTCAACATACGCAAACAGGCTTATCCAATATACCTGCCTGCACTGCTTTTTCTCAATAATCAAATGGCTCTGGCAAGCTCCACAGGACTTTCACCTTTCCCATTCTGATGGGCGAACCGTGTCATACGGGTGTATCATTATTCTGATATACAGGTCATGGCAACAACCTTTCCAACAGTTGTTCACAGATCACTGGCGTGGTCGCTCACCTGTTTTCCCTCCTTTCGCGGGTCATAGCGTTCCAGTCTGTCGGCTCACTGCATATCAAACGTATTTGATTATTGTATTCAGTTGTCAAAGAACTCCCGACTGTATTTGCCAGTCTATGAAAATCCACTACCTAGCTAATGGACTTTCATAGATTGACAAGCGGAGCAGAGGAAAGGGGAAATGCTCCGCC